>JGI24891J29808_1000151_pt1 | contig 85352 bp, 63 predicted proteins | sample FreactcultuFSWF8_FD_29808 | JGI IMG/M metagenome (IMG submission 29808)
TGAAGCTACGCGTTGGCCGGTTGGTCGCATACCTCCGGGTACGGGACGGAGACCTCCTCCAGGTGCAGAGGCGGCGGAGTCTGGACGGACGTGGGGAGGTAAGGCGGAGTGAGCGCGAGGACGAGGACCCATTGGTGTTGTGGTTGCTGGGCGCATATCTAGGAAACCACCCGTTGGAGCTGGTGTAGAAGAAGTGATCCGCGGAGTGAGATCTTCTAGTGGATAGGGAGCCGTTGATGTTGATCGCGGAGGAGGCACGGTAGGAGGTCGATCGTCAAGAGGATAAGGCGCAGGAGTACTAGAGGTAGGGGGACCAAGAGATGACAAACGTTTCGGGTGGGGTGAAGGTGGTCCCTCAGCAATAGACTCAATGCGCGGTGCTTGAGGTTGGAATCTGGGAGGTCGTTGGCCTCGCATGGAGCCGTGTTGCGACTTGATACGGCTCAGAGCAACATTCTCATGATCCCTCTTTGACAGAAGATGTTTGTGGGAAATGCTTTCAATACGACCCTGAGCATCCTTGTTTCCGTTGGAAGCAGCCTTGGTGTACCATTGCAGAGCAAGATCGATGTTTCTTGGAACATGGATACCAAGCTCATTGAAGTAACCCATAGCAAATTCAGCAGTTGACAAGCCAGCGTGAGCAGCTCTGTTGGCGTAGATGTAAGAAAGCTCTTCGTGCTTAGGGAAGAGACCCTCGTGGCCAACGAGGAACCACTTGCTGATGGCCATATCAGCTTCGGGCTCGCCTTGTCGTGCTGCAAGGCGATTGTAATGAAGAGAAAGGGCAGGATCAAATTCGCATCCAAGAGAAGCCAACTCATAAGCAGATGCCATCTTCAACTGAGCCTTTGAGAATCTGCAGAAAGCCGAGTTCTCGATATAGCGTCTGGCTTCCGGCTCGTCAAAAGGTAGTACACCATCAGGAAGCTTAATCTGTGGCAGCTGGCGAGCAAGCAGCATACCGTAGACATAGGCACCCTGAGGTGCATTTTCGTCTATTGAGTCTGCAGAGCGCCTGATCAGGTCAAGACCAATAGCATAGTCCCTTGGTTGGTTGTATTGTCCGCGCAAAGTAATCATACCCAGACGGTATAGAGAAGCGCTGTCTTGAGCATTCACACCACGTCTGTAGTTGTCCAAAGCTCTTTCTTCATCGTTCGCATTCTCGTACAACATGCCGAGACGATAACAAGCGCGGGCGTAACCTCGATCGGCGGCTCTTGCATAACAGCGGAAGGCTTCACGCTTGTCGTGGGGAGAACCAAAGCGACCAAACTCGTGCCAGATGCCGCGCATAAACTCAGCCTTCGGGTGGTGTTGATCGGCAAGGAAGGTGACAATATTAATGGCATCTACCATGATCTGACGCTCGACTGGTGGCTGTGCTGGTCGCGGGGATTGTGTCTGTAGCAGTCGGTCCTCGTTTTCCAGACAGATGGTGACATATTGGAGGGCATCTTGAGCCCATGCCAGTTGCATGTCCGGGTCATTCGAATTCAAGACGGTAACTCTTGCAGCTTCCAGGACAGATTTGAACTCGGCATCGGTTTGGGGAATATGGCGGCCGCGGTATGGGACTTGGGGAAAGGCGGCAGCCTCGTGTTGGGCAGTGTCGGATAACTGCATGTTTGCGATTCCTTCTTGGATCTGGTCGCTCATCTCGGGCATGTGTCTGTGTCATGGTGTCAGGAGTGCAATGCGATGGATGTGCAGGACGTCATACCTTTGGGGGGCAGGTGCGACGAGTGCTGGACTTGTCGGCATATAGTAGTCGTCCATACCGGGTACATAGGTCGCGCTCGTATGGTGCGGGTGGTACGACATTTCGGCGTCTTTGCAGTCGGCGTAATGCTGGTGTGAATATGAATGCGACTGAGGGTAGTCGTCGTGGTGGTGGTAGTGATGATCCGGATGTTGATCTGTACGAAAGTCGCTGTCTCAGCCTTGATCGACCAGTCTGGCCTGTCGCGCTAGCAGCAGTAAAGAGACATGCATGCTGAAGGGGAGAGGAAACAGGCAGAAAATAATCAGGAAGGTGCTATCCAAACGTACCGTACAATGTCCCCCACACCGGCGGTGCCGCTTGTTGTCGCTGCCCCAAAAGCATCTCAACCCTCCCCGCCAACACAATTCCAACGGCCAATTTCCTGTTTCTTTGTTGGACAATCGCCCAATCCGCTCGACCTGAACGACAACGACAGTCCTTACTCTATCTTCTACTGTCTCGAGAACTGCTCTCATGTACATATAACAATGTACTACCCAAGCCGTACTTCCGTTCGACGCGTGTCTCAATTTCAACCCCCACTGAGGCCGAACTTCTCCTACCGAACCTTCTCTATTCAGGGGATTCTTCAATCTTGGCTTCATCATTTCGACGGGTCTCTGTGCATCGCCACAAGACACAGCCTTGTCCAAGAATCCAATTCCTTTGTCCGAAAGACGCACAAAGGCCTGCTTCCGCTTCCTGACAAGCCGCCTGAAATTCTGTTGTGCTTTCTCAAACACTAGTGTGCAACATGATGACAACATCCAACCTTCTCTCCAACATACTGCCGGCTATGCAAGAACTGCCCTTTTCATGAAATGACATTGTGATAGTCGTTGAGATCATTCTTGGCTACTTCGCCATCTTGGCCCGGACTGCGTATTGCGATACGGCCATGATCCGTCCACGAAGACGCCAGTTTAATCTCACTCACAACCAATCTCAGATCACATCAAGCTTTTGACCAACATCACTGACATCCAAAGCGAGAATGACTGTCTCAGATGGCTCTTTGATCCGATCTCCAAACAACTCACCCAACACAAAGCAGAATGCCTGTCTTCCGCTCGCACGATGGCTTGTCTCTTAGCACGGATTATGCGCCAGTACCTTGACGATAGCAACTCTGACGTCTTTGCTTAACAAAGTCACCTTGACAGCACAACTTCGCGACAATGTAGGTACTTTGAAAGTCGGCGTCAAATGTGCAAACATGGTCTGTATTGGACAAGACAGTCTCAATAATCCTTTTCTGTTTTTCATAGCTGCAATACTCCGTTCACCATCATATAAGGCGTTCGTGCCTATCTTGTATGTCAGTATCTTGACAGAAAACCACAAGCAAAAGAGAAAATGGCTTCTTTCTTCCAGCAGATCACACAAGCCTTCAAGTCGCTTACAGTCGGCGATCAACCTGATCAGTCAAACCCAGGAAAAGCATCGCATATCAAAGAAGGCGACAACTCTCAACGCCAGAATGGCCCTCCTGACGGGAGTTCGGGCTCGGGCTCCTATCTTCCGACGGACCGACAATTCGACTTCGTTCCTACCACCAACGATCCCATGCGCCCGAATTTCGTTCAGACTGGTCTTCGCAGCTACTGGATTGGCCGCTACTACCCTACTGGCACCTCTGCTCAGACTTGGGCAATCGATGGTTGCCAAGCCCTCGAGACGGCTGGCGACTCGAGAAAACAGGTCACCGTAGGCAGATGGATTGCTGTTTGTGATACATGCCTTTTGGACTGTGCTGGAGGTCAATGGGAAAAGACTTGTCAGATCAACATGCAAAGCAAAGAGATCACCTCAGCCGTCCAGTTCATGGGAAGATGTAAGAAATGTGGCCGTAACTTCAACGAGTTTGTGCCAGGTATCTGAGTGCGAAAATCCTTGGATGGTATGTATACTTGGCTTATCTGAACCTCTTGGGATAAGGAAAGTTGACTTCTATTCTTCAGCGATCCGGGCTATGCTATCATCTACCTTCCCGTTTCACCCATTCGAGCAACTCATTTTTTTGTCGCGGCCCACTCCAACAACACGCTGGCTTACAACACTTTCTCACACAACGTCATGGGAAGTCGACCATGAGGAAGCTCTCGTTCTCTTTGCTCGGCCAAGCTTGATGTTGAACATATGCACTTTGATCCACCTTTGAGCCAGTCTCCACACTAAGACAAGCTCGCTCGAGACTGTCTTGAGGACGGACACATGTTTCGCTTCGTAGCAATCTCAGCCTCGTCCATTTCCCCATTAATATATCATAAACAAATCGCTCGTAATCCCCCTTGCACATTGAAGAAACATCCACAGAAACCTCGAAACCCTCCCAGATACCCGATATGGACCAACTAACTCGAGCTTTCAACTCCCTCTCGCTTGATAACAACAACACCAGCCCACTAATACCCACTATCATGTCTACTGGCATTCGTCACGCTCAGCACAACGTCTCTCACAGATACTGGGACGCCTGGACGCGCAACATGAAGATTCGAGTTACTTCTGGATCATGGGATGGGCCTTGCGCTTCGTGTTCTGGGAACGTGAAAGGTCATTGGAAGAAGATCTCTCAAGTCCATCTGCTTTGCGGACAGATGATATCGACTGTATCGTTTAGTGGGAAGTGTATGTGCTGTTCCAGAACATATCATGAGATGAGAACAGAGGCATGAAGGATGGCTCGTGACCATGATGGTATGTATATGGGATTTGAGCTTGATTGGGCCCGAGTTGATTCGTAACTGACAAAAGGCGTCTTCTAGACACTCGAACTGCCAGTCCCAACCCACACCACGGATGCTACAGGTGGTTCTCACTCCAGCCTCGACAACACGCTACCTCGCGTTTCTTCTCAACTCTATGCACTACGTCACAATAAAGCGACCTTTCCCACGGCCCTCGTTCTTTGTGTTGGATACAAAGCAGCGAAGAATGCAATTGTTCTTGTCTCTTTGTCTTTTGCCGTTCTCATTCACCAGTTCTTTGCATCTCCCATTATCCCACAAACTTGCTTTGTTGACTATTGTTCTCTTTCACACCCTTCCCCCAAGCCATATTCCTATATAACGAACCATCACATCATTGTCTTTTTCAGTACCCTTTCGCTCCTGTAAACCAACTACACCGACTGGGGCAGAAACCCAACACCAAAAATTCATATCTACCCAAGAACAACACTCGACAATGTTCATTCACACCAACTGTTTCTGCCGTATTTGCGCTGGCCGCAACATGTCTACTTTTACTGGCCGCCCTGTCGTCAGTCCCTTGTCTCCTTCATTCCACCACCGTGTCGGCATTGACTCTCCACCTAGTCCTCTTTCTCTTTCAATCAACACTAGACGTCTCTCCATCAGCGACGGCTTCACACTCCCTAGCCCGGTTTCTCCTTTCCTCATGCCTGCTAGAGACTTGCCTTTGAGTCCTATCACTACCTACAACCCCACCTCACCTCCTTGGAGCCCTTCTAGTGAGTACAGCACAGACTCTGCCACTTCTGACTTGTCGATTGCTGAACTCACTGCTGGTGACTTCCCTTCGCCTAGCAGTCCCTATGTCTCTGAGTTTGTCTGGGATATCTGTGTCATCCCTTCCGTTGCTTGCAAGACTAGTGTTTTTGCTGCTCAGTGGAGAAGCGACAGCACTTGTCCTTTTACTCTGCCTGCTAAGAATGGCCCTTGCGAGCGCTCAATCAGTCCTTCTACTCTGTCTAATGGTAGAAAAGCTGTTTCTTCTGCCGCTGCTGAGACTGTTGCTCCACCTCTTCCTCCTCGACCTACTGCTGTTAGGGGACCTGCACCTAAGAGACCTCTGAGATCGCCCTTGTTGGGTGACAAGATGAGTTGGGCTGGCCCTCGCTTGTCTTTTGATGCTGGCGCTGGTGCTTCCATCTCCTCTGCCAGCGACAGTGTCTCTGCGCATACACTTGCTGCTGATCAAAGACCTTTGCCATCTAACGCACCTTGGTGGTCTACCATTCCCGCTCACACTTATTCGCATTCTTCTCTCTCCACCACTTCTACATCTGTCAACTCCTCAATCCGCAAAACCCCATCGGTTTTCTACCGTAAGAGCCAGTCCACCACTACCCCCTCTCCCGCCACCCAAACGATCAACCAAGCGGAAGCCAGATTTCTTTACTGGGATTCCCCCTCCACCTCTGCAGCAGCTGAATACGCAACTGTTTTCGGCATCCCCGTTGACCAGGATGACTTCGCATGGATCCGCTATCCCGTCCCCGGCCCCCATGCTCTGCACTGCTATGACGACGAAGATGTATGGCAAAGTGTTTACGACGAAGACGATACACTTGACCAAAGTGCCGGATATGGCAATTGGCATGATGTAAACCCCACCGCCATCGATGCTTCCGATCCTTTTGCCGATTTCGACGGGGCTTTTGGTGGTGGTGCTGTTTCTGCTCAATCTTCACTTTTCCAATCGGATCCGGCTTATTCTGTCACTTCTACGATCTCTGAAGATGTGAGTATTCGCTCTTCCTCCTATTCCGGCGTCACGACGAGTATTCGCTACGCAACGACTTTGGAAGCTATGAGGGCTTCTTACATCTCTGGATATTTGAGCAGATCTGCTGTTAGTGCGGTCAAAGAGGTTTGTACTCCTGCTTATAATATGGGTTCCATTGATGCAATTGTTGGAGGCATGTTTTAGATTTTTTGCAAAGGTAGGATCTTTGGGAGAGTCCAAGATTTGGTATTCTCATTGGCGCTGGCTCGTCTATTTTGATCATTTTATCTGGTTAGGTTTTTGCTGATGTTTTCTTCTTGTCTCTCGAGTTGTGTGCTGATTTCCACCCACTTCGAAGATGTTTACTGCTTTGCTATATACATTTTTCTGCTAGGTCTTCTTATGAATATTATCCAATATATCCAAAAAAAATCAAACAAGCTCTCCTTATTTTCCATTCCTTGTTTTTTACACCAAAGTCTTCTTCTTAATTATACACACCGTCCACTACGTAACCCCTTATACCTCTCTATCATATTTCCTCTCTTTTTTTTTTCTTTTCTCCTTTCCCCCTTTTTTTTGGGTCTGTTTATTACTTCTATCCTATATAGTGTTTGAGCCAAATCCACTTATATTTGGCTTTGTTCCTACAACCGGATTTAGTGCCACTGTACACTCTTTTTTTTTTTTGGAAACATCCTTTTCGAATATCTCTGAGCTTTTACTAGTCCTTGGATAGAGAAGGGGATATCGTGCATAGTGTTGGCACTCTCTTTATCATTACCCCGAGATGCACATGATATCATAAGTTTTGCTGACGGATACGTTTGCACCTTTTCTGGGGAAAGGGGGGATAGAGAAGGGTTGATAGGGCTGCGAAGATCGGAATTGATGGAGTTCATGTCCGGAGAGATGCATAGAACAACTGTGCAATTCGAAAGTGGAAGAAGAAGCTAAATTTTCAGGAATTATTCTTGTGTTTTTTCAACGGCTGAGTGTCGAATTCGAGAGTTGGGAGGATTTGGTTGATTTAAAAGGCAAGATTGCCCGAGCTTACGATTTGAATAGGTGAAGTGAGCGCGTTAAAATAGGGCGAAAATGGTCATTGGTGATGGGGACAAAGTGATATCATGATTATCACGAAACAACAGGCACAAGTGGAACGACAAAAGATTGAAAGATCAAAGTATTATAAATTTCTTATCCAGTAAGATGATCGTAAAAATTAGAGATATGGAAACAAGGAAAAGGCTTACCTGAACGCCACAAAAATTGTCGCGAGTGGTGATATCAGGAGCGGACAAAAAAGCAAAGACTTACCTATATCAGTGTCTTACCTTCTATACCGACTCATCCATTGAATCACTATCATAAGCCTCGAATCTGTTGTCAGGAGTTCTAGGTGCGCTTTCAGGAGACCTAGCTTCAGAATCAGAAGCTGCGCCCTCCGGGATCTGTTGAGCATAAGTTCTCTCGGCATCATTGGTAGCGCGGAAAGGGAAGTCTTCTGACTGGGCAGGAGAAGCCCTTGGGGATCTAGTGGGAGTACCGGCGGAAAGACTGCTGTCCCATTCAGAGTCGATTTCCATGGCAGCATGACGATCGACGTTAGTCTGGTGTTGGATAATGTCAGCTAAATCTCTGACGGTAGGAATGGGTCCAGCAGGACGGGATGGTGTGGATGTGGGAGAGGTTGTGGTGAAGGGATCTTCAAGATCGGAAGGGATATCAGGGGTACGTTGAGGAACAAAGGGTCTGGCGAAGAGGGGAGGAGGAACAAGAGATGCAGAGGTGGGCGAACCAGAGCCAGAGTCGTCGCCGCGTGGTGGAACCCACACGTACAACTTTCTCGGTGGGACTTCAGATTTAGCGGCAGCCAAGGCTTTGGCATCTTCTATAATCTCGTCAGTTCTGCTCTCAAGGTCGCACTTGTTCATGTTCAGATTCAAGCTTTCTGGGTGATAGTACAGCTCCGAGGGCAGCATGACTTGCAGGAATGCATCGGGGTGCTGACCATACAGACCTTGCTCCAACTTTTCTTGAATCTTGGCGTCAACGTGGAAACGACGGCAGTCTTCGTATCGATTGTTCTCGACAGCGCGGATAAAAGGTTTGAAGGGGTTACCCTTAAGGTTTGTAGCCAGACGGTTGAAACGTTCTGCAGCCCAGTTTCTATCCATACGATCAGTGTAAAAGTCGAAAGTGGATTGAGAGACACCGACTTGCGTGAGAAGGTCAAATATGCTGCTATGAGGGTTAGCCCAGATGCCAATAATGATGTCCTTGTGTTGAATGCCTGGGGTAGAGAGCCAAAGAACGAGCTTGCCCATGAAGTCACACCAAGCCCAGACCTCGTCGATATCAGAACTTCCCGGAGTAGCTCTGACTTCGATGGTGCCCTTGGAGCCGTTGAATCTCTGGAGGTTGGTAAGGTTGACGGCAATTGATCGTTGACTGAGCGTAGCTCTTCCTCTGCCCTGCGTTGGAGGCCAAGAGTCAAGGAAATCATCGATGCTATCATGAGCTGACATCGATTCAAGCCAAGCAGGGGCGTTACAGTTTCTCAAGGCTTCATAGATTGTAGCTCGAGTCTCCTCTTCAGATTCCAGATCCATGGCACCTCTGATTGTTCGCGCAAAGTCCTCGAGGAAGACCTTGGAAGTACTGCCAACATACATATTCTCCTTAATCTCAGAGTATGAGTACAAAGGGTTGGGTCTGTTGATTCCGAGCGAGGGGCCTCTGACTCCTTGCGAGCAGATTCTAGACACCGGGAGCAGTGCATCAAAGTGACGTTCGAGAGCAGTGAAGACGCCAAACATTCCAATCGAAGTCTGTACAGGTGGCCTCTCTTGACCATTGCCCCAATGAGTATGAAGACCTGTGGATCTGTTATTGCAGAGCAAGAAGCCGGGCCTGGAAAAACATTCGATTAGTCTTTGGAGGACAGCAGCGACTTCAGTCTGGGCTGACCATTCGTATGGTTCGCCAGTACAAGGGTAAATCTGTCCAATGGGATCAGGTGTAGGCTTGGTGAAGTTGAGGATTCGGCTGACAAGTTCCAGCGGGTAGAATCGACACTCTTCTGGGATGTAGCCAGCTTCGTTGGTTTCGGGTACAATTGAAACATCGTTGTGGGAAGTCCAGAGCTGGAATGGTCTGGGATTGTCGATAGGATCTTCTACGGGCAGCATAAAAGAGTGTATTTGAGGACACTTGTCGCATTGAACTTGGACAGGCCTGTTCAGGGCTTTCATTGCGGCCCTTTGGGGATTAACATTATCAGGTGCATAAGCGAGAAACTCGAATTCGATTCCAAATGTCAGATCACTCAGGATCGAAGGCTGACCAGCAGCCTCGGTGGGAATGGTTGATTCAGACATTGGTGACGGGATGAGGGGGGTTGTTGGTTTTGTTGATGTGGTCTGGAGGAAGTAGCGTAGCACGCTTCGAGTGCTATTATATATAAGAGACATCATGGTTAGAGTGGAAGGTCCTCGGGCAGACGAACAATGAATGGAGCGATGTAAACAAAGTCACTCAAAGAGTGACAAAGGCGTGAAGGAGATGTTGACAAAGATGGATAGGAAGTTCAAAGAAGAAGGCGTCGTCCTTGATCAAAGGAGCAGACAGGACAGGTTATGAATGCTTTCTTCAAGGGTATGAGCAATGCAACGCCTCTCATTGTAGCAAGACGAGTCCTTGTGCATTTCGAGAACGATGTTTTGGCGTGCACGCTGCTTTGAGGGTCGAGCCTATGCGACTCAAAACACAGGCTCACCAAGAGACGCAGCAGGAAGGGGTGCAAGCTTCAAGCATCCTAGAAGAAAGAGCGATACACAAAGGCGCATCCGAAACTAGTCCCGATCCAGGATTGCTTTTCGAGGTTTGAGACGGCCAGGGCAAGCTAGACAACAGAGAATGATTTCGATGTCTGACTTCAGCTATTTTGGGTCGAGTAGAAATTGTGCATTGCTTGAATGAAGTATGAGCGACCATGTTGGATGGTCTCTAGTAATAAAATATGTTTCGACAACCAACACAAAAAGTGCGATCAAAGAAGTCGAGAGACTCTCGGCTCTCATGTAACAAAGACATGAGGTTCGTAGTCAGCACCACGTACAGGTGGTCTCTCTATCGCTAACCAAAAAAAAAGGGTTGAAACACCATCCTCACCCGAGTAATCGGAATCGAATTATTCCCTCCGTGAAAGAAGAAAACGCTGCGTATTGCACTCAAGTATCGCAAGTCATTGAAGACCCGCACACAATCTTCGCACCGGCTCCCATAGGAACGCGATCTCTTCCTCTTCACCACCGCAGTGGATATTAGGTCAAGACGTCCTGAGTTTCTGATGCCAGGTGCAGACGTGTCACGTCAGGCCCTCGCGGGCAGTGACTCAGAGCTCGCTCTTTTGCAAGAACAAGGTGAGTGTAAAGTGTGAAGATTACTCCGAATTTCTCATTTGCAAGATAGAGGACAAAGGCGAGCGGTAAAGCATCGCTTTGTCTGTGTGGAAGCAAAGAAACGCAGCTTTGGTGAGGATGGTGCTTGAACAAGGACGGAAGGTGAACGCGAGCGAAAAAGAAGTTTTGGACCCTCGAGCGCACGTCGGAGATGCCAAGACTTTCGCGTCATCCCCGGCCGAGTGAAGGAGCGAGCTTTAATTTATTGATGGATGCTCTTTCACAATTCAATCCACAAAGCATATCACAATGGGTTCAGAAGACGGAGATCGTAGAAGACGTCGCGACAGCAGGGAGAGACGCTCTGACAGGCCACACGATCGAAGAAGAAGATCGGTGAGCAGAGAGGACGATGACAGAAGAGAAAGAGACAGACGGAGCCGACGATACGACCATGACAACAAGGAGAGAAGGAGGAGACATCACAGCCGCTCAAGGAGTCCGAGGCGAAGACACGACAAGGAAAGAAGCTCACGCAAAGAAGCCGCGTCACCATCACCGCCGCCGAAACGCAGAAGACGATCCTACTCGAAATCAAAGTCACCTCCACCCCGCCGCGCTCGTGGACCACTTCCCTCGCAACAAGACCAGTTCCGCCAGGGAGATGATGCTGGCCCAGCAGAACCGGCCGTAGAAAAGCAGAAGCCCAACTTCAATGCGACAGGACTGTTGGCCAAGGAAGCGAACACGGTGGCTGGCACAAACACGGTCCTCAAATACCACGAACCAGCCGAAGCGCGGAAGCCCTCAAGCAAAGAGCAATGGCGCATGTTTGTCTTCAAGGGCAAAGACATGATTGACACAATCCACCTCTACTCGCGCAGTTGCTGGCTCATGGGACGCGATCAAGCCATTGCCGACTTCCACCTCGAGCACCCGAGCATCAGCAAGCAACATGCTGTCGTTCAGTTCAGACACATCACAAAGACAAACGAATACGGAGACAAGTTGAGCAAGGTCAAGCCATATCTCATCGACCTGGACAGCGCAAATGGAACGCGGCTGAATGGTGAAAAGATAGGAGGAAGCCGGTACATTGAGCTGCAAGACGGCGATGTCATTGGCTTTGGCGACAGTGAGAGGGAGTATGTCATGATGCTGCCTAAATAATTCATCATCTGGTCATCATGAATAAAAGAATGCAAGTCATGAATTAATCTCCCAATTTCAAAAATTTAATATTCATAGTGACGTACTTCATTGCGCCCAAAAATGCTTCGAAACGCGGGACCCTCGACATGATCATCTTCAAGCTCTCTAAACCTCGACCTTCAGTCAGCAATTGACCACCAACCAATGCAATGACGACCTCGATAAAAGCCCCGAGAAAGGCGACAACCCTCATCTTCTCCGTCCAACAACAATCCTTCCGCCCGCTAAGTCAGCGCCATCAATTGCTACGCGCCAGCATCAGCAACCCCAAGGCCTACTCAACTCAACCACCTTCCACGAACCAAGACGAAAAGACCAAAGAGCTACCTCCCAAGGAACCCTCTCAACCAGACGAAGATGGCATCAACGGCCCCATCTCCACTCTCCCACCACCCCTCAACCTCCCCGAAAAAGGCGACCGCTCCACCCCCTCCCACCTCTTCCAAATCGGCCGCGCATACGGCAAATTCTACTGGACAGGTGTAAAAGCAACATGGGCAAACCACAAACGCGCAAAGGCTCTCAAGACCCAAATCACAACCGCAAACCGCAACTCTGGATTACCGAATATGCCCCGCCCGCTGCTCGCCCATTTGGAATTCTACTATGAGAATGCAGGCAAGGGAAAATTGACACGCACGGATTTCCAACTTCTGATGCGCGAGCAATATGATTTCAGAAAGCTGCCGCCGTTTGCCTTGATGGTGGCGTTGTTTGGAGAGTGGTTACCGCTTATTGTGCCCTTCGTACCTTCGGCAGTCCCACGCACCTGTCGCATCCCCAAACAAATCGAAGATATGCGCAAAGGTGTAGAAGAGCGCCGTAAGAAATCCTTCCGCGAAGGGCTCAGCACACCAAAAGCCGCTGAGTCAAATGATGAAGCCATGCCCACCAGTGCTGCTGGCGGCAAAAAGGCACTGCCTAGGTTATATGTCAGTATGAGGACGGCGCAACATATTGTCAAGATGGGCAAGCCGCAAATGTTGCATATTTCGAGAACACTGGGGATCGGAGGTAGATTGTTTGATAGTATTGGTGTGCAGCACCCCTTGTTTCCTGTCAAGTTGATGAGGCATTTGGGCTATTTGCATATCGATGACGAGTTGTTGTTGAGGGATTGGGTGTTGAGTCATTTGACATTGAGTACAGAGGAAACTCGCATAGCTTGCGAGGAACGTGGTATTGATGTTGTGGGTAGAGGTGAGAGCGAGTTGAAGGAGGATTTGGGCAAGTGGCTCGAGGGAAGAAAGAGAGATGATGGCAGCTATGGGGAGATTCTGAAGATGCTGTTTACGAGGTAAGTTATTGATCTGCTTCATCTTCTAAGATATCTTACTAACTGCATCACAGACCGAACGTTTGGGGTCAATCTCGTATTGAAGCACCTGAGAAAGCAGAGTCGTCTGACTGAGCTGCACTGGCTCAATGACATCGAACTTGCTCGAGAGGATATGTAAAACAGCTGTATAGTACACTAATATCCAGTGAACTTCTATCCAATGCATTGAAGGATTGTCATTCCAAACATTCTTTCATTCGTATCAGAGCCCCTGATATGCAATCGCACTCGACTTTGGCCATCCATCGGACAACGTGAATTTGATCAATTCTATCAGCCAGGGTTGTCCGCACAGCCCTAGCCATAGAACTTCAAGATATGCTCTCTCTTCTCGCAATTCGTTTACCTGTACGATACATTCCTGTCTGGACCATCGAGCTGTAAATCAGATCTCACAACCAATTTCGAAGACCACACGTTTGATGCCCAAGAACAATTGAGAAGCCGGCTACCCAGCGATTTCTCACGAAACTTTCTCCAATTTGACATTCTCCCAAACTCAGCAAGTCCTCGGACACCACGCTGTATCCGCGTGATACTTTTTCGCATTCTACGCGAGAAAAGGCAGAAACGCATCGGGTGCACAAGAGTCAAGACAAACAGTCCTCATGACAGTGTATGCCATTTGCTTGGAAGTGCTTGGGTATGCTTCACCTCCGCCCCGTCCACCCGGCCGTAACGAGAACACATGCATTTCCCGTCTGCCATATCCGGCGCGGTATTCTTGGTATGCTTGGTGATGCCAAGGGATGAAGTTGTGATGGACGGTGATGGTTCGTCACGTCGTGGATGGACTCGAGGGCCTGGCCCAGGATCAATAAACGTGCAACACGCAGCGGGTGGCGCCGCGGGTCTTGGCCGCGACAAGCACCGACCCTGACAAGCCTGATCTTCATGGACCACGACTCTCACCCTTTTTCTCCATCTCACGTTTAATCTGTCAGCGATTGTTGAACTTTGTGTGATCGTCCATGATTATGTTGCGGCCGTACAAGCTGCAGGCAGCATACACTGCCTCCCCCGTACTTGTTTGCTCGGCCTCAGTCTCGGTGAGAGTAGAAAGAGTTTCTTGGCTGCGTGTCTTGGGTTTCGCACGTTCTGCTCAACGCATACCGCAATGTCATCATCGGTGGTTTGCGTTATCAGTTTGATCTTTCGAGCCCTGAGCCGATGGAGGTCGGAAGGCGTCTACGTCTAAGGGTGACTCGTCACTGACAGATATGGTTTGCTTCTGATGCTTGTGAGTAAGCCACATTACGATTGCAGAGCCTCTCTCTGCCCAAGGTGAGTCAAGAATAGACAGGTAAGTTGCTTGTTTCTCTCATCAATATGTCATGCAAGATACCCAACGCTATATCCACTATTTCTCGTACAAGACTTCGTATCACAATCACCAAACAGAATAGAGTGCAGGATGTCCGTTTTTCACATGATGGTGAGTATCACCTTTCGGCCGATACTGCTGTCTTGTCTTTCTCCATATCCCCATTACTCCGGGTGTCGTTTGTCTTAGCATGATCAGATAGGCATATTCGGTCCTTCAAGCGTAGAGTCTACGCGTAGTATGCTCCACCCCCGGGACTCCAGCCCCCGTGCTTGGCTGGAGATGATCTGTTCAACAGCATGTGTAAGTTGCGACAGATGAAACGGGGCAGTGTGATAGCAGTAGATTGCATCAGAGTAAGTGGAAAGAGACAGCGAGAGGAAGACAGACATATATGCTCTCCCATCCATGGACCCTTGAAGGATTTCTCTTGAATTCATACACACATACCTTTCCACTATTCAGAAATCAAGCACCATGTACGAGTCAAGGAGAAATTCAGAATGGTCACCATCAGACCTCACCGCAGTCCCGACACCCACCATATCTCGCACACCAACACTAGCCCTCGACATCAACAACCCAGCCGACCTAGAAGCCCAACTCCTCCGTCTCAAAGAACGCAGAGGCAGTGATAACAGCACAACCTCAACTGCAACTCACACATCAACCCCCGACCTCGAACAAAACCAAACGTCCGAAACAACGACAACACCCGCAAAACCAAACACCCTGTCGACCTACCTAACCCACCCTATCACGCCATCCTCTACCTACACCCTGACCCAATTCCTCCTCCTCTCCCTCGCCACAGGAATAATAGACGCAACCACATTTTCCCTCTACAGCGTCTTCGTCACAAAACAAACCGGCAACACCATTTTCCTCGCCCTCGCCGCCTTGCAACACACCTCCGTCTCCCAAACCGAACCAAACGTCGCAATCTCCATATCCCTCTTCTTCTGCTCCGCCATCCTCTTCGGCCACATCGGTCACCGCACAGGTTCATCCACACGTCTCTGGCTATCGGTGTCAAATATCATCTCCACAAGCCTCATCTTCGCAGCAACAGCTCTCCGCTATTTCGGCCCTGCTCAACGCACCGGTCCCTACGCACTGGGCGTCATCGCTCTCCTCAGCATAGGCATGGGCGCGCAAGTCACCAGTGCATCTTCCGCAAAGATCCCCGATGTAAATACCACCATGATCACAGGCGCCATCGTCCAACTCGCCACCGATGAAACTGTATTTGCAAAAGACAATGTTGCGAGGACGAGACGGGTGTTGTTTTTCGGAGCCATGTTGGCGGGTGCGTTTGTGGGGGCTGGATGTGCCAGTTGTATGGATGCGGCGCTGGGATTGCTAGTTGCGGGGATCGTCAAGAGTGCGGTTACGATCATGTTTTTGTTCTGAGATGATCTAGGGGGGAGGAGGAGAGGGATCGAAGAACAGGACAGAGGGAGGTAATGATGGTGTGGTATGGCGTTTGAGGGTTTCCACATGCTCTGATGATTTTTATGACAAGGTACACGATTTCTAATGACGCAAAAGATAGATATGAGATTAATGACATGATGCACGAAAGATGGTCACTCGAAGATCAATGATGAATTATCCTCGTCTATTTTTGCTTTTGTTGGAATTGTGACTCTGTTGCATGCTAACTCGCGTGAAGGTTTTTGTATTTGATCTTTATTGGCTCGAGTTATGAGCAAGATCATATGGTCTTGGTAAAGGAAGACAGTATGTCACAAGAAATATGCACTCACAGCAGCAACAGGAGGAGGGATTACAAGTGTAAGTAAAGTCTCGGTTCGTCTAACCAATCCTCAATGTCATTCACAAGTCGTCTATATAGGTATCTTCATCCGTCTCAATCCTCTGATCTCGCAATGTACAGAGTGTGTCCAGATCAACTTGATCCATCTCATCTCAATTTGCTGAAAGAAAAGAAAAACAACAAAAAACATTCAAAAGAGGACAATGTCCTTTTTTCCCCCAGATCCCAATATGCTCCTGAGATGCAAGAGATGCAAATTACAAGGAAGGCCCCCATGAATGATGAGCAAAGGAAACAGAAGAATGCTTGCGCGCTGGCAATGCAGAATGGGGATATCAATCGTATCGTTGATGCTGAATGAGAAAGCAAACAAAAAAGGTGCGGGCGTAGAGGAAGGAGGTTGTTGGGCGTGTGCTGCTGTATCCGGCAGTTGGGGTAGTATGCCCGAAGGTCGTGATCGTGATGCATAGCTATCGAAAGCCTCTGTGGTTTCGTATCATACTTTTGTGGTGGGGTGTGGGCTTGTGGGAGGAAGAATTGCTCATGGAGATCATTCATCCGTAAGTCTGTCAAGGAGATGGATACTCAAGATCATGACCAGCAGACCGATGGTAACGATGAGTAGCAGTGCAAAGCTGAACCAGCCTAGCACCATGGCTGACGTTCCCACTCCACTTTTTATGCTCCCGTTGCCCATGTCTTGGGCGACTTGTGCTGCTGCTACTGATGCTGTATGTTGCCACAGTACAGAGACCAAGACAAAGACCGAGGCAATAAAGACGAGAGCAAGTGCCGATTGGGAGACTGGCCGCGACGGGAAGGGCTTGACGTCGACTTCAGAACCGGTGGAACGGTCTCTTTCTTCGTGCCAACCTGGGAAGGATGCGAGAAGGAGGAAGCAGAGGAAGGCAAAGATGATGGCGATGATTCTGTTCATGGTGAGTCAGTGAGATCCTTTCTCAAGTCATTGGCTTCCAAACTTACATCAACCACGGGAAGACGACCGAGTTCTTGAAGGTATTGGCGACCCAGATCAAGTTCATGGGATCTTCATCGATACTGATCTGCTCAGCCAACAAGGTGGCATTGTTGGAGCACAGGTAGTTGCCTGCGGTTGATGCGATGCATAGACCAAAGTAACCAACTCTTACTTCCAGCTGTGTCTGTCCAACGATGTTGGCAATGGCAGCAGTGACTCCTGGATCCACTTGGGCAGGGTCATATGTCGGTGTGTATGTTTGATAGTAAAAGTCGATCAGGAAGATGCCTGGTATCAGTGGTGAACTCGACGAGCATCCAGCCAGTAGTAGTGCTGTGAGAAATTCATGTCAGTAAGTGGTCAGGCAGTGATGATGTTCAAGAAGACTCACAAAGTAAGATGATTGCTATCGCGATCAAGATCATAAGAATGTGATGATAACCGATGAACGGTATCAGGCGTTGAATGCCGACGGCAAACCCAACGGGAGCCATGGCTTTCTCTGGAATGAAGTTTTGTTCTGTAGATGCCCTGCAGGCTGCCGGTGGCCGACGAGGTGAGAGGAATGCCGACTGTGACTAGACACAATGGTCCTTTGATCTTGTCGTGTCCGTCGCGTGTCTTGACTCGTGGAATGTGGAGGTTTGAGTTGCCTGAACCTTTGTTGAAGTGTGGAGATGGATGGCCGTTATGCAGCGGATAAAAGATGTTGTTTTCTCTGGTCGCAAAACGTATGTAACGCAGGTTTGTAGAAGCCAAAGTGTGAAGAGATGGAAAGGCGCGTGTATCCCTTGTCCTTTTGCTGCACGACAAAAACGCGAGGTTGGTAAAGTGCTAAATGAATTTCCTGCCACCCCAGCCTCTCTCGACCAAAAGACCGTGATGATCGTTTTGCAAACACTCGGTTGCGTGGGGAACCAGGCCAACCGCGCTAAAATCAGGGAACTCTCCCGCACCCGCTTCCCGCACTTCTGACGTGCGCACAAGCCAATCGGGACATTTTCGCTGCACTTGGTCATCATCTTTTTTCACTCATGTTTCTCGAGAAGACTAAATATTAGTCTTCCTCAGAATGACTAGAGTAGATACGTGAGAGAAGAGCATCACGAACACGGCACAAGATTTGCAATGGATCATCAAGTATGGTTCAGATCTGTTTTAGATTCTCATGTCGCTTTTCTCTATCACTGGAAAGTAACTTTTCCTGGTATCATAGCTAGCAAGAAGACAGGTTGAAGCTGCCTCTGCATTTCGTAACCGAACACCGCCGCCATCCTTTTGTCCCATGTTGAATATCGTGTCATCCCAAGACGCCATTAAATGCAATCAAAATCATGTCTTCAAGCTTGACATGCTTAGATGGGGAGGGGGAAGGTGGAGGCCCACTCGGCAATCTCCTTCTTGAGGTTCTTGATCTCCTCAACCTCGCCAGAGGCGACCTTGGCCTTGAAGTCCTTGAGCTTGTTGTTCTCCTTGGGGAGATCGGCCTGGACAGACTTGCAGAGCTTGACGGCAGAGTCAATGTAGCCGGCGACGCGCTTGAAGTCATCCTCACCCATACCACGAGAAGTCATGGCAGGGGCACCAATTCTGATACCGCAAGGGGTCAAGGCAGACTTGTCTCCGGGGGTGGTGTTCTTGTTGCAGGCAATGTTGATCTGCTCGAGGACAGCCTCAACACGGGCACCGTCAAGAGCCTGGGGCTTCAGGTCGATGAGAACCATGTGGTTGTCGGTACCGCCAGTGACAAGGGTGTAGTCACGGGCCTTGAACTCGTGCTCAAGAGCCTTGGCGTTCTTGATGACCTGCTGCTGGTACTGTCTGAACTCGTCGGTCTGAGCCTGCTTGAGGGCAACAGCGAGAGCAGTGATGGTGTGGTTGTGAGGACCACCCTGGTGACCAGGGAAGACCGAGAAGTTGATGGGGCCCTCGAGGTCGTAGAGGGTCTGGATCTCCTTACCAGCCTTCATCTCAGTCTTGCGGACACCCTTGCGGAAGAAGATCATGGCACCACGGGGACCACGGAGCGACTTGTGGGTGGTGGTGGTAACAATGTCGGCGTAGGGGAAGGGAGAGTCGTTGACGCGACCAGCGATCAGACCGGAAATGTGGGCCATGTCGACCATGAGGTAGCAGCCGACCTTGTCGCAAATCTCGCGGAAGCGCTTGTAGTCAATGGTACGGCAGTAGGCAGAGGTACCGGCTACGATGACCTTGGGTCTGTACATGAGGGCGTTCTGCTCGAGCTGGTCGTAGTCGATGATGCCAGTCTCGAGGTTGACACGGTAGGGGAAGGTCTCGAAGTAGGTGGAAACAGCAGAGATCCTGTAGTGCTTGTTAGAGAAGCTTCTATGAGCTTGAACAGAGAATTTACTTACTTTCTTTGGGGAGTCTGGTAGCCGTGGGACAAGTGACCACCGTGGGGCAGGTCAAGACCCATCAGACGGTCGTGAGGACGCATGATGGCCTGGTAGACCTGGAGGTTGGCGGGAGAGCCAGACAAGCACTGGACGTTGACACCCCACTTCTCGGCGTCAAGACCGAAGGTCTCGAGAGCGCGAGCCTGGCAGGTGAGCTCAATAGCGTCAATGTGCTCGTTACCGCCGTAGTAGCGGGCACCGGGGTAACCCTCGGAGTACTTGTTGCTCATGGGCGAACCCAGAGCATCGAAGACGGCGCGCGAGGTGACGTTCTCCGAGGCAATCAGAAGGATGGACTCGCGCTGGCGCTGAATCTCCTTCTTCATGATCTCGGCGATCTCAGGGTCAGTCTCGATGAGAGACTTCTCCATGAGCTACTCATAGTCAGTACTCGAGCTTGGATCTGCAAGGCGCATTGTGTACTGACATCGCGATGGCTTTCGGGAAGAGCGTATGTCGACATATTGTGTATGTGTATGTGTGTGTAACGACTGGAAGAAGTTGAGGGGATCAAAGAAGAGAGGCGACAGCTATGAGCAATAAGTAAGGATTTTTTGGAAAGGAACAATGCGGGCGAGCGTGTTTGACTTTCCCGACTCCGCACCTCGGAGACCAACACCAAATCTAGCTAGTTGATCCAACGCTACTTGGCGTCGAGAACTCCAATTGTCCTTCCCTTTTTGTACAACCACTACTGCTTGAAGGGAAGCCTTGATTATATAGTAATTCACGGCAGTTCGTCTCACTGGAATTGTGCTTCCCATAAGGCAAGAGCATGCATCGCCTTTGTGGTATGAGGCCGAATCTCATCGCCAGCAGGAGCTTTACGGAGCACCCACTGCCCGCAATCGGTCCGCAAGACGCACTGACTTCGATCCTGACTCTCGTGCTCTCAACCCTCAGCGTTCGAAGAGAACGCCTCAAAGGTTGACCATGTGTGTTCTCTGAGACCGAAGAGTAGACCATGGTGACATGCTTTGCAAGGGTGGTCCACCATGCTCTCGAGGCTTCACGAAGATCCTCGGTGGCAAGTGTCAAATTCAGTGACTACGAAACGACACAAGCAGTGTCGCATAACGTTTCTAGCCACTCTCAACATCACACCGGGGCATGTACGCCTTCCAGAGGTAATCGAATTTGTAACACGCCCGTAGCACATACACGTGTAGCATGTTCACTCAATTTGAGCCCTCCGTGCCTACAGTTGTACACGACAGGATCATGAAAACGTCGTTACCCCGACGAAATATTTGTGCTGATGGACCATACCACTGGATCCAAAGAACGTTAAAGTGTATGCATTTAGGCGTGTAAGGGTCTAGGTGGTACTCGAGTACAAAGAGAAGATGTGAGATTGACTGTCTTCAAGATAGGCTAGTCCAGGATCAGCAAAAAGTGCTAGCCGTGGTCTTCGCACCAAGTAGAAGAACGGCTTCAAGTAGTTGTAAAGGCGATGCTGACTTTCGATGAGAAACGAGCTTGCCACGAAGACGTATCATATAATTCACACCATGAGGCTCAAACCCCACTCTGTTGCAAGGACTGGGCTTGGAATACATACCACAAAGAAGTCATCACATAGGGATACTCGTGTCAGCATGCTTGAGTGGATGCCGTCCAAGAGGGCAAAAAAAAGGTCCACAGACTCTCTCATGCTCTTATATTGCTATGCCAAAACAGTGGTCCAGGGAACAAAATATCAATGCCGCTTCTGTGGATCGAACACAGTGCCTCCAGAATACTCTTGCAATGCAAGAAGGACAGAAGTTGACTTCAGTCTGGCGCTCTCCCAGATGAGCTAAAGCGGCTTGTTGTTGGAAGGCGGAAAAGGCGGTGGCTTTACGAATCTGTGGAGAACAGCGGTAGCGAGTTCCTGGAGGGGTCCGAGCTGTGTGGGTCGAACACTCAAGTCGCAGAAGCTCAGGTGATTGTTGAGTGGCTAGAGAGCAAGTGGAAGGATATGTATGGATGAGAGGACACCGAAGCAATAAAGAGAGCATTAAAGTCAGGGCAGCCTTCGAGCGAGTGAAATGAGAGAGGGACGAAGGCGATTGTCGAGAAAAAGCTCGACGTCAGTAGATGCAGGTTCACGTCAATCAATCAAGTCCAGATTGGGAAAGCGCGACACGACCAAAGCGCGGGCAGACGCGACTCAACCTCTTCCAGAGTGACCGCCGAACAAAACATTGACGTTGCTCTCACAACCTGGTCACTTTTGCCTTTTTGCTTCCACATCCAAACTTACGCGCACTCCTCTTCTCACATCACATAGTTGCATCCTTCTTCCAGCTATCAAAACAACAGCATCTCTTCAATCTCCATCACACTACACCACATTGACCAACATGGCCGCCGTGTCGCTGCTCAACGTTGCGGTACGCAACAACCCTGCGCCTTTCACCTCGCCATACGAGTTCGAAATCACTTTTGAATGTCTCGAGAAGCTGGACAAGGATCTTGAGTGGAAGCTTACCTACGTCGGCTCTGCCACCTCGTGCGTTTCCCGATCGCTAGCTGCCTTCTGTTCACCACGCTGACTTTCTTTCTAGCTCCGAGTACGACCAAGAGCTGGACTCACTCCTTGTCGGTCCCATTCCCGTCGGTGTGAACAAATTCGTCTTCGAGGCCGACCCCCCGGATCTCAACCGCATCCCCAACAGCGACATCCTCGGCGTCACTGTCATCCTCCTGACGTGCAGCTACGATGGTCGCGAGTTTGTGCGTGTCGGCTACTACGTTAACAACGAGTACACCGACGAGGCACTCATTGCCGAACCTCCTGCCAAGGCCGTTGTCGAGAAGGTCCGTCGCAGCATCCTTGCCGAGAAGCCTCGTGTCACTCGCTTCGCCATCAAGTGGGACAGCGAAGCCAGCGCTCCTGCCGAGTTCCCTCCTGAGCAGCCTGACGCCGATAATCAAGACGATGATGAGGCCGCGTACGGTGCCGAAGAGCTTGAGGAAGACGAAGTTGAGGTCGAAGGCGAGCCTGAAGTCAAGGAGGGAGAGGACGCCGAAATGGCTGAAGCCAACCCCGTCGAGCTGCCAAAGGAGGAGGACGAAGTCTCAGATGCCGGCAGCGAGGACATCGAAGCCGAGAGCAGTGCCAGTGAAGACGAAGATGAAGAGGAGGAAGAAGGCGAAGGCGAAGCTGATGGCGAGGCTGCCGACGAGATGGACACAGATGCCCCTGCTTCCTCAAATGCTGCTACCGAGAAGCCTCAACCTCCTCAACAACAGGGCGATGTCATGGTCCACTAGCAGATGCACCGACTTCTCATCTCTCAATGATTCATGCACGGCGCTGTTGGGAAAGGATACAAAAGCTTCACGACAATGGTTTAGGAGTACGCATTTCTGGGTGTTTTCTGTCTTACTCATCAAATGAGTTTACTTTCTGTTTCGATACCACATTCAAATACATTCACACCCTTTACGTTGATATATGATTCTTTCTGTGCTTCAACTATATTACTGCTGGTTGAGTGGAGTTGTTCCTGTTTGCCATTCGTCGGTCGCATTACTGCCATAGTCTTTTATATGGAAAGATTGATTGAAGGCGCAGCACCCATTTCTGTTCGATCAGAAATCAACAAAGAATCAAGAGTTGGTCGATCTCTTTGTAGTCTGACGCGTCGTTGTTGGCATGTGAAGGAAGTCGCAACCCACCCCAAATCCTGGAAGGTGGAAGCTTGGGCATTCAATCCGACTTGGCGACAACTAATGTCTAGGCCACCACTTCTCTTCGAGACATGGAAGTAACCTCTTCCGACATCTTCATTTCAGTTTGAACAAGAAAAGATGGCCAGCTTCATCCGTGGAAAGCAGGCAGGCATACAGAACGACCTGTCCGCCGGGCTCACTCCCGAGCATGTCGCGATAGACTTCTTGGATAAATACGGCATCAATAGTCAAATAGGAGCCCTGGCTTATGATCCCGTGCAATCACTGCTGGCAGTGGGCACAAAGGACAGCAAATTCGGACCTGGGCAAATCTACATTTTCGGCAGAAGCAGAGTAGCGGTCACACTTGAACTGCCTCAACGAGCGTCAGTCAAGCAGATACAGTTCTGCGCCGACAAGCTTGTCTGTCTCGACTCAAAAAATGACCTGTCGTTCTACTCGCTCGAAGCAAAGAAACTCATCGGATCCCACTCACCACCAGGTGTCGCAACCACTATCGCGACAGATCCCGCGTTGGACTATGCCTTGATTGGTATGCAATCTGGAGATGTCCTTGCCTATGACATGGATAGAGAGGGAGCCGCTCCCTTCCGAATCCCAAATCTATGGGCTGAGCGCGATTCAAGAGTCCGTGTATCACCAGTCGTCAGCATCCAATTTCATCCTAGAGATATTGGAAAGCTGCTCATCGGCTACGTCCACGGTGCTGTCACCTTCTCGTTCAAGCTGAACCAAGCCCAAAAGTTCTTCCAATATGAAGTCCCTGCTGGAGCTCCAGGCGGCCACGCAGATCCTTCATCATCAAAAACTCCTCGCTGGCCGAAACTCACCCAAGCAGTCTGGCATCCTACTGGCACTTTCATCCTGACCGGACATGAAGACAGCTCGATGGTGTTCTGGGACCCCAAAGATGGTAGAATTGTCTTGGCTCGGACTACCAGCGAGACTCATATCAATATTCCGGGCAAAGGTGCCACGACTCTCGGACCGACAGTATCCGTGAAGGAGCCCATCTTCAAGGTTGCATGGTGTGCAAACAAGGATCCCGATGACACTGCTCTTCTCATTGCTGGAGGCGCCGATACTACTATGCCGACGAAGGGAATGACTTTCTTCGAGCTGGGACGAACACCAAACTATGCGACTTCAAGCTACGAAGCTCTGGCTGATCACCTAGAATCGCCGCGCCGACAGAGAGTACTCCCAACACCACCAAACGCCGAAGTGGTCGACTTTTGTCTCATCCCTCGAGAGTCGCCTCATTTCGCAGGTGCACAAGATCCCATCGCCATCCTCGCGCTCTTGTCGTCTGGGGAAGTCATCAGCCTCAGCTTCCCCAGTGGTATCCCTATCACGCCCACCAACCAGCTCCATGTATCCATGACTTTTGTACATCCCTTTATCAGACGTGCAAATGTTACTACAGTCGACAGAGTCAGATGGCTCGGCATGACAGAGACTCGCAGTCAAGGCCCACAAATCTTGAAGGGTGGTGTAGAGCAGACTCATCCTCTCAAGCGATACGAAAACCGAAACATCATCCAGACCATGCATGCCGATGGAACCGTCAGGCTTTGGGATGCTGGTCATGGAGATGAGCTAGAGAACGACAAGGTCCTCGAAGCAGGTGTTGGTCGAGCTGTTGGACGCATTGAAGGCGTTGACATCACTACTACTTCCCTTGCAAGCGCGAGTGGCGAGTTTGCAGCAGGTACCAGAAGCAGTGAAGTTGCTGTCTTCCGATGGGGTCACAACAGAAACGCTGGTCGTGATGTGCCTCCATCTGCTGGTGGAAATAATCCTAACTCTCTCACCAACATCGTGAATAGAGCCGATCCTAGTCTCAAGGAGGGACTCTGTCCTTTCACCCTGCTTGACTTGCAAAGTGGTCCCATCACAGCAGTCAAGGTCAGCGAGGTCGGCTTCGTTGCAGCTGCTTCCGAAGGAGGCAAAATTGCTGTCATCGACATGCGTGGTCCTGCTATCATCCATCTTGGTACGACTCAAGACTTTGGCAAGGGTGACAAACTCGGCACGTTGCGCCGAAAGAGTAGTCATGCTGCTGACAGACCAGAGTGGGTGACAAAGTTGGAGTTTAGCGTAGGTGTCCCATCCCATGTTTGAACGTTTGCAAGATGCTGACATTTTTCTTAAGGTCATGACCCTCGAAGACGAGAACTACTCCAGTGTGAATCTCCACGCTGGTACTAACTTGGGCCGTTTGGCAACTTTCAAGCTTGTACCTGACTCCAGTGGGCGTTACTGTGTCGACTTCAAGGGCACCACCTCGCTCGATGGTCGCATCATCCACATGTCGCCAGTGAACACCCAGACAGGGAGACTAGCATCCGCAAGTCAGGACGCGGTCGCCAATCTTCGCAACGGTGCAAAGACCGATGGTGTCCTTGTCGCTGTGACCACAACAGAAGCGCGTATTTTCCGCCCAGCCACATCAAAGGGTGCTCACAAGACATTCGATAGCCACGCCTGTGAATCAGCAGCCGTCGTACGGTTCCAGGACCAAGGCTATGTGCTTGCTGGACTTTTCGGCGATGGTACTGTACGTGCATACACGTTGCCTGCTTTGAAAGAGCTGAACTCAATCAACGTATCGCATATGCTGGACACCAGGCGCTTCGCAGACTCGATCATTCTTCCCAATGGCGACATCTTCGGCTGGAATGGTCCCTCCGAGATGGCATTGATCAACATCTGGGGTACAGGTCAACTACTGTGAGTTCAGTCTTCAACGAAGCTCGAGAGAGACGAACACTAATTGTCTGCAGGCCGAAATCACTGGACAAGTTGTTCAACCCAGATGCAGTCATTCCACCCAGACCCACAATCTCAAATTTCCAATGGGTAGCAGGAACGCAATACGTGACTCCAGCAGACATGGATCTCCTGAGTACGTTCTCCTCCTCGCTTCTCTTCTCACCTTTTTCAATACTAAACTCTCGCTCCAGTCGGCGGCCCATCTCGTCCCCCTTCCAAACGCATGATCGCCCAAAACCGCGCAGATGAAGCATCTCGCCTCGCCGCCTCCCGCGCCGGTCCTTCTGCTTCCACCTCCGCCTCCGCAGCTGCTGCAAGTAATGAGGGCTGGGGCGCCTATCTCCAACGCAACATCCAAGAACGTACTGAAAAGCTGAATATCATGGGAGACTCGATGGAGAATCTAGAAAACAATTCACAGGGGTGGGCCGACGATGTCAGCAAGTTTGTTAACAAGCAGAAGAGGGGTGCTGTTACCGGGTTGATCAAACACAAATTCGGATTCTAAGTGGATGGTCATGAGAGAGACATGTTATTGGGAGTGGGAGATGAGGATGAACATCTGGTTTTTATTCAATGGAGATTCCACTATTCATACGATCGGTTGTATCCGATCGCTTCTTAGCACTCTGTCCATCCTGAGATCCAAGATGAAAAATGCAATCATCAATTTCAGTTTCTGTATGGACAATCACAACGAAGCACCGGAGAAGAGTGGTGGTGTAGTAAAAAGGTGGAAGGTGTAATGACCAGGGCGAGAGTACGCAGTATGAGTTGGAAAAAGATGCGATTGGAGAATGTAAGAATGAGAATGGAGTAAACATGTACGATCAAGAAGCTACGACCAAAAAAGCCACGATCAAAAAAGCTACGATCAAGAAGATATGATGGGTAACAAGCAAAAAAAAGGCAAAAGACACACAAGCGACACGGATGCAGCGATCGAGGTTTTCCAAATGCACAATCACACTTACCTCTGCGTCGATAGCCGTACGCCCTACATCGAACTCGCCCCTCAAAGCCATAGAAGAGCAATCGCAAACCCCATGCCCTCACCGCAAAGTCACAGGATGAAAAAGACGACAATGATGTAGACAGTAAACAACAATGCAAAATATCATGTCTATTCGTGCAGTGTAAGAAGCTCTCAGCTTAGCTATGTTCGCCCTGTCGAAGGTCATATATCATCTCAATCCACACGCTCAAGTCAAGCAACCTGTATAGGAAATGACTCCTCGATTATCCTTCTCATCCACGATCCCTCATCATCAACAGCATATGCAAGCGGTGCGAATTCTATTCTCCGCCAGCAGCCCTTCTCATTTGTCCCGCCAATTCAGCTTGTAATTGTGCATCTGCATCATCACCGTATATCTGAGCTCCGTAGATACCTCCATGCTCTTGTGCTTGTTGTGATTGGTCTTCAAACGCATTGTTCGCATCAGAGGTGCCTGCGTTGGTGTAGTTTGCAGTATTCGCAGAGGTGGAGGAAGCGTAGATGTCGGACATTATTTGCGGGTCTACGGGCATGGGGTCATAGGGATATGATGACATGTCCATTGCTTCTTGTGAGGTGGATGTGTTGAGAGTTGCGTTTTGCATGTTTGCGTGTTCGGTGGTGGCGGGGTTGAGGAGGGGAGGTTGATGTTGCGGTGAAGTTGGTATGGCGCCTGGGCTTGCTTGTGTGGTATCCGAAGTCTTGGAGGGTGTGGCAGCTTTGCCGGGTTTGGCGGTCTCTTTGCAGTTTGTGCAGTTGCGAATGGCTTGAGAGACGGTTTCTTTGATGCGGATCCAATGGTATCGTTCAGCGATGGAAGCGGTGGTTTTGTTGATACCTGCGTGGGTGGCAGCGTGGGTCTTGAGGGCGATCTCGTATTGCTTTTGAGGGTCGCTGATGACTTCTTTGTCTTTGAGCATGAGCTTCTCTTCACCACCACTCGGGTCGGGGACGAGGCGGTAGTGGGCACCTGCACTGCGTAGTCTACTCTTCTCTGCGCGGTCTGCACCGTTGGGGTAGTTGCCTGTCTTGAGGTAGTATCTGATCTTGTCGAAGCGCTCTTCGGAGAGGTAGTCTTCAGCCTCGCCATTGAGATCACGACCGAAGATGATGGCGTCGACAAGGTGGTCGGAAGACTTGAGGTTGCCGCAGCCAGGCACGCGACCAATGCGCTTGAAGCCTAGAGCATCCCAGATCCTGACCGAGGCGATGTTGGTCTCGTAGACGAGATTGAAGACCGAGTATGTGTAGCCCAGTTGAGGAGCCCACTCAAGGTAACCCTCACCCATCAAGCGTCCTACGCCCCTGTTTCTTGCGACGTCACTGACCAGGAAGCCGCCGTTGCAAACATGGCTAGAGCGACCAGGGTAGTTGGGCTTGATGTAGAAGCTGCCGAGACATTGCTTGGACCAATCGATGCCCTCTTTCTCCAACTGCCACACGTGTTCGACATTGCTCACATCACCCAGCAGCATGACAGCACCAAAGTTGGCGAACCAGTAGGGACCGAATGACTCGAGTGGTAGCTCATTGATCATGGGGTACGTATCGCCCTTGTCGATCTCGCGATTGAGGAGGGCGCATAGGTAATGGAGAAGTGTCTTGGGCACTTGGTCGGGAGAAGAAAAGGGCAGCAGTGTCGCTGTCGTCGAGCGATCGCGCAATGTTACCTGGCGTGGTACAATGTTGGCCGGTAGCGGCGCATACGGCGTGGGATACGGTCCATCTCCAGATGTGCGGTAGATGACGGCCGCCGTCGGGTCATCCAGCATTGCGGGCATTGTCGCGTCTGACTATGATGCGCCGTATATCAGCCATGCCTCGAGCACTATTGCAGTGTTCCTGCATCGTCATGGAAGAGAGAGTGATGGTGACTTACGATGTGGATGGTAGCTTGAATAGGTCCGATGTATGCTGGAGACCGTCGCTGGTCCCACATCTACACCGAACCTGCTCCTCACTTCTCTTCCCTCCTCAAGCACGTGACCTTACGCCCTTTGAACAACACCCTCGCGCCCTTGCTAACAACATACGCCTCCTCGATAGTAGTCTCACTTGGACGGGCATTCGAGTATCTGTGCATATGTACTGGTGGTTTGCATTTCGAATCTTTATTTCTAACAGTGACAATAACCAGTTCCCAAAATGTCTTTTCCGACAAAGCTGAAAAATAAAAAGCAACACAATAAACATCATTATGCAGTGCCCATCCATTCCAGAGCTTACTCTAGACATGGGAATGAGACGGCCACTCGCTGTTTTACACAAACACGCTGCGAGGCGTGAAGCATGCCATGATTTTGACGCCAAGGATAATTCCACCCAATCTATTATGTAGCTGACCGCAGTCGACCCACTTAGTACATGAAGTGAGCGAAGCGACGAGCTGCTGCGGATGACTCTGAGCTGCCACCCGAAGTACCAGCGGCATCGGTAGCTCCAGCCACTGCTGTACCAGTAGTCTGGCTGGTTGTGTCGTTGTTCTTGAGGTTGGTGGGCTGCATCAAGTTCATAGGAAGCGTGGTGACAGGAAGATTGAGGAACTTGCCAGCAACCATGGGTGCAACGATCAAGACAATGAAGATGATGAACAGGGTGAAGTACAAGATGGCGTAACGGATTGTACGACGTCTGCGAAGCTTCGACTGCTTCAACGAGTAAATCGGGGGGCGAATTTGGCGACTGTGACGAATATGTTAGCAAACGTGGATGGAAAGAATCAAAGATCAAAACATACCTAGGACGGAGCCAGAAGAGCATGACCGAATGGAAGGTGTCGATGTAAGGGATCAAGAGAGGAGGAAGCATGAAGAACAACAGCAGGTGACCCAAGCAGAAGTCCGACGAGAAGTATCCCAACTCAGTGATCTTACACAAGAACTCACGGCCAGGCTGAGAGAAGCCCATCCATCCCATGCCGTACCATTTACCGGTCCACCAAGCAACGTTGGAAGAGTCGGTTCTGAACTCACGAGTGAGGGTCAGAGCAATGATAAGCTTGTAGATGAAACGCTGGATCGCGAGCGAGGCGATCATGCCGATAAGCATCTTGGGGAAGCTCCATCCCTCAAGGAAGAACATGACCTCCCACATGACGATAAGGACAATAACGGCGATGGCGTGAGCGATAGCGGCCAAGACAGCACCGAATTTTTTGCAGCACATGCTGAAAACGGGTCCCATACAGCAAGCCATCATAAAGAAGACAGCCGAAACACCAGCATTGACACCAATAGGAGCGAATGCAACGATAGCGATACGAATGAGGGGGTTGGTCCGCTGCAAGTCGGCGTTAGATGCGTCCGGGTTGATGGCACGAGTCGCTCCAGTTCCAGAGTTGATGTAAAGGTAAGGAATGAGAGTCACAGCAACGAGGAAAAGGGGACCGATAACCTCAGCGAAGAAGACGTTACCGAAGCGGGCACGAGACGTATCTCCAGACAATTTGGCGGACGGCTCACCAAGCACCTTCTTCTTAAATCCGGTGATGCGGGTACGCGAAAGACGGACGAATCCAATCCAGGATGCCGAGTGTCCCTTGGTGTTTCCACGGGACAACCATCTGAGGAACTCACGGTAGTCGATGAAGAAGTCGGACCATGCGAACTGGTGAGGGTTGAACAGGAAAGGAGCAACACAGAGAGCGAGAAGGGAAACCCAGAAGTAAAGAAGCCAGTATCCCCAAATGGTCAGAGTACCAAACAGAAGCATGAGAAGCAGACGGATACCCAGGTAGATCGAAGGAGCAGCGAAACGAGAGTAGAGAATACCGAAGGGCATACGGGCAGTGGCGAAACCACGACCGGTACCGATGTAACGGGCACCACCGTATGACAAGTTCTGCTGGAGAGCGTTGGTGTAGATCTGACAGACGAAGACTTCGAAGAGAGGAGAGAACGAAGAGAAGTGCTTGGCGAGACGGGTAGCTGCGCGCCAGAATCCACGCTCAGTCAACTCCTGAACCGTAAGAGGAACGAAAGAGATGAAGAAGACGATGAAAATGGAAACACAGCAACGCTCGATCCAATCAAGACAGGGACGCAAGTTGGCACAACCAGTAGGCCACTGAGGATCAGTGATGGGAGTGTTTCTGTTGTAACGGCAGATGATAGTTTCGTGTCTCAGGGCACCCAAGTTGATGATACAGAACATGAAGAGCTGCACAGACAACATGATGAAGGTGTTGTTGACGTGGAAACCAGCGTGAGCGTAGTAGAAAGACAGGAAGCGGTCCAGAGGGAGTTGAGTGCCGAGGTAGTAGTATTCACGGGACAGCATTTGCTCACCCATACCAGTACCAATCTTGGTGGTGAAGTTGAGAATGGATCCGAAACCCAAATCACGACCCTTACCACATTGGTAGTATTCGCAGTGCTTGATTCTGCCACCACGGAGCTGAGCAGTCATACCGGCGTAAATATCCTCGTTCAAGTGAAGACCCTTTTGAGCCTTGGAGACACCACCACGAGTAGTCATGAAGATACCGTTGAGGAAATCGGGGTGACCGTAATGGAGCTTACCACCGATCTCAGCGAGAGTACGAGCGAAGAGAGTACCGAATGTCTGTTCCTTTCCGGCAGCGACGTCACCGAGAATACCAATGTTCTCAGAGAAAATGTACTCGCGAGCACCGAGAATGGCAACAGGGTCGAACTTGGCGGTGGGCAAACCAGGAGTGTAAGGAGAGACATTGTCGGTGGTCATTTCCTCGAACTCGGCAAGAACAGAACGAATCTTCAGACATTCCTCCAGGTAGTTGTCCTGGTTAGCGTCGATGAGTTGGATATACTCACCGCGGTAGAAGATGATAGAGTGGTTCTGGTTGTCAGACTTGCCGTCACCAAGAATGGGGTTACCTGAAAGCAGAACGCGGAACTTGGGCTTGCGAAGACCGTTCTCCATGATCTCGGAGTGACCGTCAATCAAAGCAGAGTAGAGACGAGGGTCCTCACCTTCGTTGAGCGGAGGTTCTTCATCCAGGTAGGCAATTTGAAGGTCGGGGTAGGCACGGAGCAGGAACTCAGCGTTCTCACGCTCTTCCTTGGTGAACTTAGCGTAACGCTGCATGGAGACGCAAATCTTGAACTTGCGACGAGCCATACGCTCCAATTCTCTCTCGAGCTTATCAGAGTTACCGCCGAACATTTGAACGACCTCGGGGTTCTCGACACGGTACAGAAGCTTGATAGCGCGGCTGTAGTTCATGAAACCAGAGATGGTACGGTAGAGGGTCTGAGAACGGAGCGATGCCCAAATACGAGTACGAAGAGTGTACTCGGGAGCAGCAGACTTGAAACCAATGCAGTAGAAGGGAAGATCGTCGATCTTGGCCTTTGCGGTGTCCTTCTCGGTCTTCTCGTACTCGCCGTTGAATTGCGAGGTTTCGTCGGCCAAAATCTTGGTGTCCTTGACGAAGCAGTCCCACTCGTGAGGGTGAAGCTGCTTGAGGTACTCCAACATAGTAACACGCGAGTAAGGGTCGTCTTCACGAATGATCTCACGGAGGGAGAGAAGAATCTTCTCGCCATAGTGGGGAATCATGACGGAGAAGGTAGGCATGTTGTCAACGGGGACAGGCTCAGGAATGGGAGTAGACAGAGACTGGGCGAAGAAAGAGATACGACGCTCGGCCTCACTCTGACTGGGGAAGAACTCGGTCTTGAAGGAATGGTCTTCCTGGGAAACGAAGAAGGTAGGTGCTCTGAGAGTACGCTTGCCCTCCTGCTCGGAAGGAACCTGGTGGTACAGAAGCTTCTGGACGTGGTCAATGGCGAGCAAGTGCTCACGGTACATCGAAATGATGATGGCGTTCCAGATCTGGGAGATCAGGACCTTGGGCTTGTACTTGATTTCCATGTCGGTGGTAGCAAGAACCTTGGAGTAGATACGCTTAGGCAGACGGGAGAAGATGTTTCTCCAGGGAGTCCAAATAGAAACACCGAGGTAGAACGAGCGAGCAACCGAGTAGACAGTGTTCAAAATAATGTACCAGAGGTAAGTATCCAAGAAGAACAGAATCAAGTCGGTGATGTACATCAGAATCAAAGTAACGGTAGCCTGGTGGTAGCAAAGCACTGTACCAACGTATTGAATACCGATGCAGTGTCTGATTTTGAGGGTCGACAGAATACGGATGGGATCACGCAACGACAAAGTCAGGTAGAAGTAGGACTCTGCGAGCTTGGCACCGAAGACCATGATCCAAAGACCGTAGGACATCCACATGGCATTGCCCTTGAGGTGAGGCCAACTGGCAGTGAATGTCTGACTGGCGACGTAACGACGAGACTTGCCGGTAAGGTAGCTGCCGAAGAGACCACCGAGGGGCATGATGGAGAAGAAGAAGAAGGTGACCAGGGCAATCAAGAATTGCACAATACCGAGAATGAGAGCGATCTTGCCTTCACGCTTGACACCAAAGATGTATACGGCGGGTGCGACGTTGATGACGAGGACGAGAATGAGGAAGAGAAGACGCTTGGTCAAGTGCTGAGCACCTGCCCACTTTCTGGGGACGTAAGACCATTCGGCGAGCGTGGCGAAAACCATGATAAGGGATGCGACAGTACCACCGAGACCAACGGCCGAGAAATGAGCGGGAGTGGTGGGAGAGTTATTGCGCTGCTGCTCGTAATTCTTAGTGTAGAGAGTAGGCGAATTGTAAGAAGTGTAGAACCAGTAGGCGGTAACGTGAATGACCCAGATACGGTTGAAGTTGACCAAGTTGTGGAACCAGGATCTGGTCTCCTTGTAGGTCTTGAAGAAGCACTTCTTCCAGATGACATCTTGGAGTCTCTCGTAACGCTCAGCAGGAGGCAAGTCGACCAGACGCGACTTATCCTCGAAAACGATACGCTCAATACCCTCGGGGTACCAGAAGAGCTGGTTCATGTCATCGTAACCAATGATCTTGTTGTGATCACGCTCTCTGCGGACGTACTTGCCGTCGAAGATTTCGTAACCTTGATCTCTGCAGTAGTTGTACAGAGGAGTGATTACGTTGTTCAGGTAGGTGAACTCCTCAACGGGCTCAACCTTGTTCTGGCAAACAGGAGAGTGGAAGTAATCGTCTGCACACTTGAAGATGAAACACATCAATTCAGGCATGAAACGGACCTGGTTGGCTTCACCCCAGCAAAGAAGGTAGAGAGCAATTTGTCTAACACGGTCGTGCTGCGACATCTTGTTCATACGTGACTTCCAGCGGTATTCGGCTGCTTCGAGACTGTTGTCGCCCTCGAGACTCGACAAAGTGGCCTCCTCGTTTCCGGCGTTGTCGGCAGCCGCTTTCTTGGCGGCCTTGCGGGCCTTGCGAGTGCGGCGGTTGGCTTTTCCGAGGTTCATGTTGGCGAAACCGACAGCATCGTCGAGATCAAGGTGAGCAGCAAAGTACCAGCGACGGTAGTTGGCGTTGTCACCACCGATGTAGTCGGCGTGGAGCGACAGAAGAGCCTGGTTGGGCGACATACGCGAAGCACGCGAATCGAGCAGGGTCATGAAGTGGTCGAACATGTTTCTCATGCTGTCACGCTGGAAACCGAATTTGGCTGTCAGGTCGAGGAAAATGTCCTCAATCTCCTCCTTCGACAGAGGGATCTGGGCGTCGGAGGTCCAGGCAGGGTAAGGCTCTCTTGAGCGCTGACCGGCGGGGAGAGCATTGGTGTAATCCATGCCGTAGACGGGAGTCGAAGCACCCGATGAGCGATTGCCACCGTAGGAAACCTGAGATGAAGGCGGGCGGAAGCCACGACCTCCCTGTTCACCGTTGTAGCTGTTGTAACGCTCATCACCGCGACCGTAGTAGTCCATCTCGGCAGCGCGGGCCATGTCGGATCTCATGGTGAAGTCGCTGAAGGTCTCCGAGTCTTCTTCAGAGTGGCCTCTGGGCTGGCGGCCTCCTTGCTGGCCTGCAGCGTGGGCACCTTGGTCGTAATATTGGTCGTTGTAGTACTCGTCCTGGTAGCCGTTGTGGCCAGCATCGTAGTAGCCTTCTTGGCCTTGAGCTTGGCCCTGGTAAGGGGCGCCGTGTTCGCCCTGGTAGTGAGCAGCTCTGGGAGTGAGTTAGCAAATGTCTGACTGTCAGTTTTGCCAAGGTTGACATACCCTTCATCGTAGTAGCTGTCCTGGCCATTGCCATAGCCCTGGTTGTGGTCGTAGTAGGCCTGGTTTTGATCATCTTGGTAGTATGCATCGTTGCCGTTGCCGTGGCCATAGCCGTCGTCGGCGTAGTGGCCACCGCCCTGTTGAGGGTGCGCCATGCTGAAGTCAATTACAGAAAATTACTGGTGGCGAGTCAGATATGCATTCAATGGAAGTAGATGACTGCTGTGGTTGCTCACCTCAGATGACATTCGCCGTGAAACAAGGGATGAGCAGGTTGCGGGAATGTGGCCAAAAGAGTCCGAAAGGATCGTTTGTTGTTTGAGAATACAGCGAGTGGAATGATCCGTCGAGGGAACTGATGCGGATGCAGCAACACCTAGTCCTTGATGGAGAAGGCGGTGTTGATGTTGATTTCGGACCGGAGGTGGTGAAGGTCGAAAAGTGGCCGCAGTTGTTGCCGTGAGAACGCGCGGCCGTAGACTCGGCAGGCGTGTGTGGAGATGCAGGAAATAGACTTCTCAGTCAATCCAGGATGCAGCTGTCGAGCAACCTCTGGTCAATCCGACACCTTGGATGGGTGGAGGAAAGGGAGAGAGAGACAGATGTGTAGCCGGGAAAGGAACACAAAAGAACGAATGGATGTTTTGCAAGAAAGCAAAAAGACGCTGGAACAGAAGGCGCGCGCACGAGGCAGGGGCGGGAAAGGGGGGCTTTTGGTTGATCGTAGTCTGCTTGTTTCAACGGCTTGGAGGCGAAAAGCCGCACCAACGCGATTCACAGAACACCACCAGAATGCACCAACAGAGCACCAGCAGCACCAAGCAAGCCCCCAGCAAGTCCCAGCGGCCGGATCCCGGGCTCTCTGCAGCCTGCACACAGGCACAACAGGAACACAACTCTCCTTCCTAAAACAAGCTCGGACCACTATTCCGCGCTATCACGCCCCAGCGCCAACTCTCATCTCGCGCCTCAATCCCACACACCGGCCTCCCATTCGTTCATCGGCTCGCGCTCTAGCGCCAGTAATTCTCAAACACCCCGGTCTGACACCTGCGTCCTGCCATTCCTGAGACCAGCCTCTTGAAATCATTTCCGCGACGGACCGTCATCGTCGATTTTTTGCTGAGAACCATGGTCCAAGAGGCCTCTCACCTCACCGTCTCTCGTAGGGCAGAACTCCGTCGACGAGTGGACACAACTCAAAGCAAGAATGACGATCCTTCTCAAAGAACCGAACCGCGTCTCTTGCACAGCCCTGTGCTGCTTTCTAAATTCTCTGCTCGTCGCGTGCCGCGCCGACCGACTGGGTGGTTGATTATTTGTTGGCGGCCAGCAAATAACACACATCCTAATGCGATCGCCACTAGACAACTTTCTGGATATCATGCTAACTTGCCAGTGCTATTTTCAGCGTTGTCATTCATGCGCCTCACACCTCATACTGTGCTTTATGTACGCATGCTTGTTGAACGGTTTGCTACTCGTCGTGAAATGCTTGGATGGTGCTTTGACTGTGGCGCGCCCTCAGAAGCGTCATCCAAATCTCTTGATGTCGAGAAGCTCCATTAAATTTGCGGGTTCTGCTCCAGATGGTCAATCATATCAATTGCGTTCACCACACAATCGATTGACTCGCCGAGTTATCCTATCGCCGCGCTGCCACGTCTTCGCACCTCGTAATGAAGTCAAATCCTCGAGCAGGCTGTGTTCGTAATTCGCGTGCTATTTACAGCTGCATGCCACGACTATGGGCATACGAATCTCAAGCTACATTTCAATCCTTCCAGAAGGAGTCTGTCCTATCAAAGACGGCGTCTGCTTAAGGACAGAGCTCGGATATAGATGCCCCATGTCATGACCTATGTATTGATTTACCTCCCGCAATCTCTTCTCTCGTCACTGCGAATCGTGAAACGCACTTCAAGACATGACAAGTCATGAGTAGAATTGCACCGATGATGGAACCCAGACATGCCAGTGTTGACGTAGCGAGGACTGTGTACAATAACAAGGACGTCTCAAAATTCAGGACATGTTATGATTATGCAGGCATGGATGTTGTTCAAGAGACCGGCAGTCGTACATGTCGAGCTACGGAGTCGTTACCTTCCAGCATGTCTCTACTGCGTGTGCAAACCATTTACAAATCCGACATTTTGATCGTGACGACATGGAATTCTCCATGAAAACGATGCCGCAAACGTTGAGAGTCTGGTCGAGGACATAAAGGTTATTTGTTCCCCTCGGAAGAACGCAAGTTCAAAGACAGGAGAGAGGATTTTTCTTTGCAGGAGGTCAACAAGGCAAAGGCGAATGTTTACACTCTCGGCATCTTGTTGACCGTGCTAAGAGTGATACGCAGCAGCCGTTGAGACACGGAAAGCTTGGCCCGGCTGCTCGGAATCGTTTCTTGCAGAGGACGTGGACGCGGATGAGAGTGGAAGAGACAGTCGAGTGCTGTTACGCCACCTATGCAGGTGTTTCGGTTGACGATTCCCCATAATCAGCAGTGGACATTAGCAGGCACGGTCAGTTGAAATTGCGGGCGTGAACGGCGGCACATAAAGGATGAGGGACGAGACCTCAGGACGAAGCAGCAGAAGCAATTGAAAAGCTCTTGCGCAGAATCGGCCAAGCTCTGGGCAGGGGAATTGTAGTGAGAGATAAAATAGGGCAGGCAATATTCCAGACAATCGTGCGGGCTCGTATCGTTGTGGCGAAGCAAGCTCCTCGGGGAGATGAAGATCAGATGGGAGGAGTGGGACAGGAGGTGGGCTTGCGCGGCCAGTGCCAAACACAGAAGCGTCCTTATGTAAGGCGCTGGCCTCGCCACGGCGCGCACTCCCGGACAGCAACCTTTCTTGTTTGCCCATCATTTCCTTGTGCCATCTTGGCTATTCTTCCTGTGACATCTTCACATCCTATCGACCTTCGTTCACTCTTTGCAAACAACTCTTCAATCTCATTTAATCGCTCGTTCGAAGACTTTTTTCATTCCTGCGTCTCGCACCTTCCTCCTGCCCCTGAAGACCTAAACACAGGCGGCCTTCAACCTATTCACCACTAAACAAGCATCTACATACTCAAAATGAAGGGTTTCGGCATTGCCACAGCCATCGCGGCGGCGAGCATGCTTGTCTCCAAGGTCGCTGCTGACGTTGACCCCATCGTCATCAAGGGCTCCAAGTTCTTCTACAAGACCAACGGAACTCAATTCTTCATGCGCGGTGTCGCATACCAGGAGGATGTTTCCAACTCGACCGACAGCACTTACACCGACCCTCTGGCCGATGCATCCATCTGCTCGCGCGATATCCCTTACCTCCAGGCCCTCCGCACCAACACCATCCGTGTTTACGCCATCGACCCTACTAAGAACCACGACGATTGCATGAACATGCTCGCAGATGCTGGCATCTACGTTGTTTCCGATCTGTCTGCCCCCGACCAGTCCATCAACCGTAACGACCCCGCCTGGAACGACGACCTGTACGAGCGTTACGTCTCTGTCGTTGACGCTCTCGCCAACTACACCAACACCCTCGGTTTCTTCGCCGGTAACGAGGTCTCGAACTCCAAGAACACCACCAACGCCAGCGCTTTCGTCAAGGCTGCTGTCCGTGACACCAAGGCATACATCGCCTCCAAGGGCTACAGACCTCTCGGTGTTGGTTACGCTACCTCGGATGACTCTGATATTCGTGTCAACATGGCCGACTACTTCGACTGCAGCTCCGACACCGCCCTCAACATTGACTTCTGGGGTTACAACGTCTACTCTTGGTGTGATCCTTCCACATACTCAACTTCTGGCTACGAGGCTCGCACTGAGGAATTCGAGAGCTACTCTGTCCCTGTCTTCTTCGCCGAGTACGGTTGCAACGCTCACCGTCCCCGCACTTGGGGTGAAGTCGAGGCTCTTTACGGTGATGACATGACCAAGGTCTGGTCTGGTGGTATTGTCTACATGTACTTCGAGACCGAGAACGAGTACGGTCTCGTTTCCATTGCCAACAACGCTGTCAAGACGCTTGGAGATTACTCGTTAGTGCTTCCTGTCTGCTTCTTGTCAAATTTTGCTAACATTTTTTTAAAAGTAACTTGAGCAAGGCCATGGCTACTGTTACTCCTTCCGGTGTCAACAGCGCTTCCTACACTCCTTCGAACACCATTGCTTCCTGCCCTGCAATTGCAACCGACTGGGAGGCCAAGGCTTCTCCTCTTCCCCCATCTCCCAACCAGGAGCTCTGCAGCTGCATGTTCAACTCTTTGGCCTGTACCGTCAAGTCTAGCGTCGAGGAGGAGGCTTACGGTGACATGTTTAGCTATGTCTGTGGTGCCGACCCTAACGCCTGCGCCGGTATCTCGACCAACACATGTTAGTATCCCCATCTTGTCCTTTTCCGGAGGATATGAAAAATTTGTGAACTCTTGGGCTAACATTTCTATCAGCAACGGGTGTGTATGGTGCCTATTCGATGTGCAACACTACTGAGCAGCTTGGCTTCGTCCTCGACCAATACTACTCTGCCCAGCCCTCATCTCAGAGAGCCTCCGCTTGCGGTTTCAGCGGTTCTGCTACCCTCAAGTCAGCAGCCAAGGCTACCGGTGTCTGCTCTTCGCTCATGGCTCAAGCTGGAACTGCTGGTCAGGGTACCGTCACTGCCTCTCCCACCACTGGAGCTGGTGCTGGCGCTACTGCTGGTTCTGGCTCCGGTGGCTCCAAGGCCTCAGGCTCTGGCTCTGGTTCCAAGGGTGCTGCCTCTGTCATGTCCGTCCAGTCCGTCCAGATTGGCTCTTACACTATTGGCCTCTCCGCCTTTGTTGCCATCTTCTCCGGCGCTGCTGCCCTTCTTCTGTAAACGATCAAAAGCGATGCTGTTTCGCATTTCTGGTCTATGAATTTGATGGATTCAATAGAGGCTTCGCCGCAAAAGTCTGGCAGGCATTTTGGATCGGTTTTATAATGCGCTCTTCATGTTTCTAGTTTTAGGACGTACGCGTCTCCCTTTCATTTTATATTTCAACTTGCTTTTCTTCAAGTGGACCGCTCGAATACCACGACTGCATTTTCCGATATTGACCTTTCGCAACTCATTTGAGTATAGTCAAGACATCCCGAATGTATCAACGTGAATGATTAGTGGCACAACAATCGCAACAAAACCGAGCATCCATCCCGGCGAGATGCCTCATAATACATCCGGTCAAAAGGCACAATGTTACTGGATTTGATGTCATTATCGACAGAGACTAGCAGGAGTCTGTCTCCTGGGGCAGGAGTAATCTCCCTGCTGCTATGTTACATGCTCTGCTTCATCACTATCGCAATGCACGGTGCCTTTCAAGTCAGAATGACGCCCTGTGAGAGCACAACAGAGCCGCTCTGAACTCGAAAACATCGTTCGTTCAAGTTCCCCATATTTAGATCTAACCCGAGCCATTGCACTGGTATGATCTGAATCAGGTCAGTATGCGTTGTGGCATGTGAGTGACGCATTCTCCAGGCCAATCATGGTCTAGTCAGATTTGTATGCAGGGAGGATGGTTGTCGCATTCCTCCCCATCTTGGCCCATCAAACTATAGGTATGTTTTTCATTCCTCAACCTTGCTTCGTCAATCGCGTGCACAAAGTCTTCCGCGCGGATCGCTCTTCTCCTTTTATCTCAGTCGTTCCTTTCAACTCGTTAGCTGGTCGTGGTACCACATTCGCTTCTTTGCGTAACTTTTGATACACCTCTTCATCTCGTTGTCCAGCCTCTAGAGGCAGGCACAAAGATGATACCTCGTCGTTTCCTCTCTCTTGCGTCTGCATTTTCATTCTTGCAAGCATGTAACGCAGAGACTATCACACTCACGACTCACGTCAGTGCTTGTAGCGCAACCTACACATCTGGAACCTCCACAACGGTCATCGAATCTACTGTGACTGTTCAGCCCACGCCATGGACTGATGTGGCAGCCAATGGTGGTGCACCATTCGTGATTCGACTTGAGCAAGTCGATGCGTCTGGATATCCAGAGCAGGATCCCGCGCCATACTGGTTGACATACAATGGAAACACAACGACCAATTCCTCGCTCGCAGCAGTTTACTTCATCACTGAAGGTCGTCTATCGACACAGAATGGTAGCCACGTTGCGACCAATATCAACGTGGTTGACCAGGCATTCGGCATTACCGATTATCCTCTGCCCATTAACACCACTTTCTCCGTTCGAAACAGAATGCTGAATTGGACTAACCCACTTTTCACAAATGGCACTGCTCAGTTCTACAAACTTCCTCCTGGTCTGCTTGACAATGCTTTGATCCTGGCGAAGTTTTTGGGCCCTATGGAAGCACAGAGAAGCTGGAGTCCAGTCATTCTCTATGTTGAGCCTTTGGTGAACAATGGGACAGGAGTCACACCTTCGGTTTCCTCTCAAGCTTCGGGCTCACCTCTGAGCACTGTATCAGGCCTCTTGCCGAGTAGTGTTGCCTCTTCATCAGGCACTGTTGCACAGTCTTCAATCTCCGGCCCATCGGCTTCATCATCTGCTGCAGTTGCTGCATCCTCGATCCAGTCTCAATTGTCGTCGCAGTTGTCATCTGTCGCCTCTGGAGCTTCATCGGCCTCTTCGATGGCCTCTATGTCTTCTCAATCGCCGTCTGCGATATCTTCTGGACCCGTTTCTGCTTCGTCTATGCAGTCTATGGCATCATCTTCTGCTTCCTCGGTGCTTTCGTCGATTGCCACCGGAGTTTCTTCTGTTCCAGCCGGAGTCTCCAGTTCGGCAGTAGGTGGAGCTAGCTCAAGTGCGACCAGTATTCCTCTCAGTGGCTCGGCATCTATCAGCGGAATTGGTCCTGTTATCATCCCAAGTTCCAGTGCAGTTTCTACAACCACTATTCCTGCTGCGGTCTCGTCTGCTGGCTCTTCCTCAGCCACTTCTGCCTCCTCTTCTGCTACCCCGACCACTCTGCCTCCTCAGACAACCTACACTTGTCCTTCTTCGGATAATCAGATGGTTCAAGCTAACACTGGAGGTATGTACACCATCGGTTGTAACGAAGAAGTATCAGGAGGTGGTGTGCTCGCTGGCTCCGCTCCCGACTTCAACGGTTGTATGACTCTTTGCGATCAAACCACTGGCTGCACGGCATGGACCTTCAACGGAAATTGCTACCTCAAAACCGGTGCTTCTTCGTCTGAGTTCTCATTCCAACCCGGTACGCAGGGCACAGTTTCTGGTATCAGAAGTGTTCCAGCCCGACCTGGTGGCACAGGACCCTCCAGCTCTTCTTTGGTCTCTTCTGCTGGTCAGTCTTCATCTTCTGTTGCTAGGCCATCTTCGTCTTCTGCTGTCCCAGCTGTGTCATCTGTTTCTCCAGCAGTGTCATCTGTGGCACCAGTCTCGTCAGTATCTGCGGCTTCTAGCAGGGTTTCCAGTAGCACTCCTGGTATGTCATCCAGTGCACCAGCTTCAGTCATCTCATCTTCGGCATCGTCTATCAGATCATCAGTCTCTTCTGCATTATCTTCGGTGGTATCATCCGTCAGATCGTCTGCTACTTCCGTTGGATCTTCAGCCACTTCTGTTGTATCATCTGCATCTTCCGCAGCATCAGCCGCATCTTCAAGTCGAGCAGCCTCCTCCTCCGCTGCAGCATCCTCATCTTCCAGCCGTACCAGCTCGGCTCCAGCAGCCGCATCTTCAATTGCAGATTCCACGTACTCTTGTCCTGCGGTCAACGGTACATCAGTGCTGGCCAGCACCGGTGGTACCTATGAGATTCGTTGTGCGGGTGAAACGACTGGTGGTGGAACCAATGCTGGTGCTGCCAGAGATTTCAACCATTGCATGGCCTTGTGTGATCAGAGAGCTGGTTGTGGTGCTTGGACTTACACCGGTAACTGCTACCTCAAACTCTCTGGTACCATCAGATTCCAAACCGGCACATTCCCTGCAAATCAGGTTGCTGGTATCAGAAATGGTCAAGCATCTGGCGCGCCATCAAGCGCACCAGCTACGACCGTCTCTTCTACAGCTGTCGCCGCGTCGTCCTCTGTGCCTGTCTCATACGCTACGGCTATCAGTTCAGCTACATCTGCACCTTCTTCCGCTCCCTCGCAGGTCAGCTACTCCTGTCCAGCAGTTGATGGTCAAACAGTCGTGGATAGTACCGGCGGTACTTACACGATCAAATGTGGAGGCGACACAACCGGTGGTGGAAACTCTGCTGGTGATTTTCCAGACTTCAATGGCTGCATGACTAAATGTGACAACACAGCTGGATGTGGAGCTTGGACTTATAACGGAAATTGTTACCTCAAGATCGCCGGTGACATCCAATTTGCAGCCGGCACGTTCCCTGCCAGTCAAGTTGCTGGTATCAGAAATGGTCAAGCCGGCGGCAATCCTTCTGCGACAACTTATGCGCCTGGTGGTGCATCTGGCTCCGGCACTCAGACATCTCTTGGTCCTGCATATTCCTCTACCGATAGCTCCGTCCCTAAATGTCCTGCTATGGATGGCTCGACCATCACTGATGCAAGAGGCGCCGTCTACAGCATTGCATGCGGTAACGATGGGCAAGGTGCACTGATCAAAACTGTTGGTGTCAACTCAGGGGGTATCAACACATGTTTCGCGGCTTGTGACGATACACCACAGTGTGGAGCCTTCACTTATTCAGGCGACGAGACCATGACTATGGGTACTTGCTATCTCAAGTACGAAGCTGGTGACCGTTCGAACACTGGTGTTGCAACCATTGCGCTGGCTATTCTCGTAAAGCCCGCTCCTGGTGCCGGCTCCGCATCGTCGACCTCCTCGGCTGCTCCTTCTGTGACTTCCTTGGCTGCTTCATCCTCACGTGCAGCTGCCTCCTCGGCTCCTGCTGCCGCCTCATCGTCTCGCGCAGCTGCTTCTTCTGCGGCCGCCTCGTCTGCCGCTGCCGCAACAACACCACTTCCTTCGGGCGGTGGTAGCCCTACTGTTGTCAATCCCGATGGCTCCACATCGACTTACAATGGTCTTCTCGCCAGTCCAACCCGCTGCGACTTTGGCGACCCGCTCAACACCGAGGAAGATGACACCTACTGCGAAGTTGATCTTCCCTTCTCAATGCGTATCTACCAAGGATCCTCAACCAAGACATTCCCCAGCACCAATGGTGTAAGTACTTCTCTGACCCATCTCTGAGCCTGGAACTAACATCTTACCTACAGCTCCTCTCTCTTGATCAAGGAAGCATCATCTACAACAACGCACCCGGTCTCCCTAACCAATTCCTCCCCCCTAACACCGCAGCTCCGTTCTTCGACGACCTCATCAAAAACGGAGATAACCTAGACATGGGCATCTTCTTCCAGACCACCGCCACCACTGTCACTTACGAGTACCGTCTCGCTCGTGGAGGCACTTACGAAAACTACCATTTCACTCTTAGCTATGACAGCACCAAACCTGGTGTCTTTGTCTATAGATACTATGAGATTGGGGGTGATCAAGGGTCGGGCAGTGCGAATATCGGTATTCAAGGGTTGGCTGCTGATGGTAAGACGGCTACTGCTGTCAACTTTGCTCTCAACAAGCTTGGTGCTGTTGTGGTGGGTTCGACGTTGACTTGCGATACTTCAGTCACACCTGCTACTTGCGTGCGCTCTTAGTTTTAGGTCCCTGAGATTATGTCTCTTCCTTGGGAGGAGGGATCACACGTGGTATTCGGTGGATAGTTGCATGGCAAAGTTTTGTTGGGCATAGCCTTGCAGGATGTCTTTTTGCATTGTTGTTTGCTTCTTCGTTCACGGATTATTATCCACTCATAAGCATTAGTCCTGTATGCTCAAATTGAAATGAATGATTGATTACTATACCAATCACTGCTCAAAACTGCTTTGGTTGACGACGTGACGCCGTCACTCCGAGCGCGACTCCCTAGCACAGCGACGCGCTGTTGTGGTGCACTTGACGCAATGCACGATCGTTTTTAATTCGAGCGCGTTATCCAAGGGGAGCGAATACCCATTCTCCTCTCCTTGGATCTAACTCTGTCTCCGAAAATCATTGTGCATTGTGACAGACGCGTGAGTGACAACGTCCGACGCGTGTTTGGAGAGACGACCGTGCTGGAAAGACAGGGTGAGACCTCTTGCACAAATTTTGTCGACTTCAAAACTTCAGAGCGGCAGCAATGGTCACTTTTACCATTTCTCGATGATGTCTTGATATTGATGGATCAAGTATCATATGCTGCTATTAATTGCTCAATTTCGGCTTGGTGGATCAATGCTTGGTCGATATATATTCACTTTTCGTTTTCGAGCATTCGATCTTTTGGAATGCAGCACTGGATTACACAATTTCATCAGAAGAAATAGAACGATGCACATATGGAAGCGATAGTGACGACAGGGGTATACAGGGTATGTAAAAAGGCCTCAAAGGCCATCAAAGGTTCACTAGGGCTCTCCCTTTGGTAGTAGGTAGTAAAACATACATGCTCGCTCGAGATAGGGTGCGATATGCATACAGACAGGGTGACGGGGGAAATCCTTGCTCGGAGCTCGGATAGATGACGGCCGATGTGGGCCACGCAAGGTTTACTTATCCACCACGCGCGTCTTAGGGCGCTGGTATCGAGATGCTGGCCGTACAACTATACGATCATCTGGAGATTTCAAGAGAGTCCACCGAGAGCACGTGAAGTAGCGGTTCCCAGTGCATTGTCACGCAGGATGCAAAAGCCTTGTGTATTTCCAGAGCGATATCTTACGAGTCCTCATATGTCGAGGGAGTGGTTGACGTGCGCTGTCTATGAAGATCAACGCGTTCGGTATCAACTCCCGAAATACGTTCCGTGACCGCTACGACTTCCCAACCACCTCATCTCTTTCCTTCAATCTCTCTGCCACTCATAATTCGGACCAATTCCCGACATCGAGGCGCAGTGTCAACTATCTAACAGCACAGATGCAACTCTATCTCGAATGGTAAAAATAACACGATCGTCCGGAGGCTCTCATTCGTCGAACGACATCGCTCGATCTCCCTAAAAGCCCCCTTCCACTTCAGAGCAACTCCTGATTCATATCAAAAGCCTACTACCGGTCTCGATCAACCACCAAAGCCTTCTTCATCCTTTTCAACCGAAGTTTATCAAGAAAACATAAGAGTCGGCTTCATTCGGATGTCGAGTAAGCATCTAAGACATTCAATATTGCTTGGAGTCAAGCCACACAACGGTCTCGTCCTCGCTTCTCCTTTGGAAAACGGTTTCATCACACATCTAATCCGGATTTTGCTTGCGAGTGCGAGGTCGCGATGCTCGATATGGGGTTATATGCTATTATAATGTATGTGGGTATTCCCGATTTGACAAATTTGGGAGCATGTCTGAGCCACAAGCTTCTGTCAGACCCTTCCTGCCACAGCAAAGAGGGTCTTCCAGGCGACATCTCCAAGGGTCTGGCGGAATATGCAGACAAGACAACTAGACTGGTAAGATGCTGCTGACTGGTTGAACGATTTTGATGCAAGACTCTGACGACAGTCGTATGGGCATGCAATGATGACTTCACCAGCAGAGCCAGAAATACATAAGCATGCCATGAATCGCGATGGACCAGATAGTAAGTGTTCTAGAAAGACTCTGACAGCCACCCCGCCGGTTCTTTCGGCCGTTAACAAAACTTAAACGTTGAAAATGTGAGACCCGATCCATCCAACACAAAGGTCGAGATCTTTGAGGATTCTGGTATACCGAAGTCCACTGTAGCAGTTTCATTATATATGTTTCCTTGTTGTCTCCTCTGTTCTTCTCTATCATCAAGCAACTCACATTCATTACAACACCAACACACTCTCTTCCAACTTCAAGCATTTCAAGCTTCAGTCACACTCTCTAACAGACACTACTACTACATTCTTTCCAACAACCAATACAATCTCTATACCAAACTCACAATGCGTTTCCAAATCTTCGCTCTTCCTGCCCTGGCTGCTCTTGCTGAGGCTGCTGCTATCTCTAGCAAGCCTAGCAGTGTCTGCACGACCTGCCCAGTCACTATTCAGAACACAGATGCCGCCATCGCATCAGTCATGTCTCAGATGTCCGCTCAGAGCCCCAGAGCTGTCCTGACAACCACAACAATCACTGGTGCACCAGTCGCCTCTACCGCAGTCGCAAAGATGAGCACCACCACCGCTCCTACTACATCAGCAAAGCCCACTTCATCAGCAAAGTCCACATCGTCGGCTTCCAAGACTAGCAGCACCAGCAGCAAGAAACGCCAACGCCGTGCAGCTACCTCTACTTCCTCGACCGTCGCCTCGTCCACACCCACCAACGGAGCCTGCGCAGTACAGCCCAACTTCGGCTACACCTACACACCCTCCAACCCCGCCCCCTCAGCCTTCCTCAAGGACTCCACCCTTCGCTCTCAATACATGTCCGCCAACGTCCCCACAAACTACACATGGCGCTTCGCCGGCTTCTACGCCTCCCAATCGCAACCAGGCTACATGTTCTACACCGAACTCTCCGCCTACAGCCCCACCCAATGCGCATCCATCTGCGACGGAAATGCACAATGCAAGGGTTTCAACATTTACTTTGAGCGTTCGCCCAAGCAGTTGCCTGGAGATGGTTGCAGCAACCCTGCTCCTCAGGTTAATGTCAGATGTGCCTTTTACAGCACCGCTGTTTCAGAGGCCAATGCTGTTAATGTTGGCTCGTGGAGGAGTTCTTTCAATGTTGTTATTACTGGTGCTAATGGGTACACCAAGAACTAGATTAACAGAATGGTTCTCGGTGAACGGCGGTGGTTGATGGTTATGATTACTTCTTTTGTTCTTGTCTTTCACCTATTAGATGTCCAAAGTATGCATGATGAATGATCTTTATTCTATTCTAAGAATTCCTGAATTGAAGATGTGCGACTCGCGGAATAATTTTGTCTCATCTACGTTCAGAAGGAGCGATGATTGATCGACTACTCATCGTGCCTTCGTCATTAATTTGCAACTTTACTCCTCCACACTTCTCATACCATAATATCAACACATATCGGTTTTCTCCATCTATCGTGTCCACCCCAAGATCTCAAAGAAGACAAATGAACAAAAGCGATCTCGTATGGGTCCTCACCGTGAAGAAGTGAGGAGTTGGCATGCCTGAGGCATCCATATGGTGAGGGAGTTTAGCACGTGGCGTGGCTAGAGAGAAAGTTCTGTGCTTCTGACTCTTTTGAGGGTGTCTGAAAGACAGTACGCCTTCTCTCTGGGTGTCCGATTGCTCATCACTTCCGCCGGAAAACAAGTACATCATTATTCTAGAGGAAGGAGCAACCGACACAAATATCACTTATCGAGCAAAACCTCCAAAACATGAACCACGGCAATAACGACCATGGAAGAATGCATCCTAACCACATCTCGTACGACTCGAAAGACTCGCCCTCTCTATCAAGCAACAATCCGGGCTCCACGAGTTCATCACAATCAAATGTTTATTTCGTCTACGGCTCCCTAATGGACCCCTCAACCCTCCAATCCGCCCTCCAAACCTTTCCACCCACCCTCCACCCAGCAACCCTTACCGGCTATCACATCAAGATGTGGGGTTCATATCCAGCCCTCCTCCCTTCTTCTCCATCTTCGTCAGTCAACGGTATGGTTTTCGAAATCAGTGCTTTTGAGCACGCGAAACAGATACAGCAACGGTTGGAAGAATATGAAGGGTCGAACTATAAGTTGGAAGAATGTGTTGTGGAAGTTCGAGGAAGTGGGGATGAAGGGGTAAGGAGGGTAAGGGCGAGAGTATTTGAATGGATTGGAGGGGAGGAAGAGTTGAAGGAGGGAGTGTTTGATTTGAAGGATTATCAGATGAGGAGGTTAGAGGGAAGGAGATAGAGAGTGTACTAATTGGTTTTTTCTTTTTGGCTGGCTCAAAACCATTGAAATATTAGGCTAGCATGGACTCGGAGCGCAAAGAGTACAAATGAGAAGTTGGATGGGTGATGGGACAGAAGTATAAAGTTCGATCATCTATATCATAATCAGGTAAAGACAGTACATGATATTTGAGAATCTCATCTCAGTTTACTACCTTGCTCATCGAGGATGTTGGACATCTCAAAGCATAAGGTATGTGTAGAATGACGGACTTGATGAAAAGCTTGCTATGCTCATCAACAACAGCCCGGAATTGCTACTCAGGATTCCTATCTCTCGCATCTCAAAACCTTGCGGCTATTCTCATAGCACAGATTCAGATTATTCTGCACCTCATGCTCAAAACAGCAAAAGGTGTTCTCATCAACACTAAAATTTGCAGATTAAAGTAAGCCAAGGTTCTTCCAGATGTAATGCACGAAATCAATGTCTTCGTGCTCTGTTTTTGTCTTGCTAACAACCCTGCTACAAAGGGTGAAATCCCATTGTTTGTTACTTACACCAATCGAATTTCTACTCAAGGCTCAAAAACAAGTTGAGCACTTATCCTATGCTTTTGATATGCTGTCAGACATCACTGAAATGATCTCTGACGAGAAGCTGAGTGGGTGATGGAAGATGAGTACGACTTTCATTATAAGTAAAGGCGGTATAGAATACGGCAGTTTGAAACCAACCTTATTCTTATCCGCCTCTCCATTCTCGAAAACATACGACAGTGATTATCTTTCTCGGTTGACAGCCCCGAACAGTGTACTTCGTTTATAGCCTATCCCAGAGAAACGCTTCTCTCTCAGCTCAAAATATGTATCGAGATGTGGAAAGATAAGGGACGCGGAGGTCGCAGAATCAGTGTGAAAAGTGTGAGGCAAACGCGATCTTATAACTTTCGATGTTTATACAAGTTAACATCACGATCTTGATGGACGGATGTTGGGTGGATGTGGTAATCAAAGCGATGGACATGTTGGAAAGGAAGGTATGATGAAGGCCAAGCTTCGGCAAGGAAGGTTTCGGATACGGCCACAGATGCCGATGCGATGTCAACGAAGCCAACGCGGCAGGCGCGATGGCATCCAAAGCTATCAGCACCACAAGTTCGAAAAAAGGCAACAAGGCGAAATCATTGAAATGGAAGCAGCGAGCAATTGACAAGAAAAATTTGGTTGTCAAAATTCGTAAACAAAGCAAAAATCTAGATCTAAGAAAATTTGGATATCTCATACAACAAACAAAAAAAAGCGCCAATACAAAAGGTCATAACAAGTCATTTGCCAACCCATATCCCTTGAACCCCAAACCCCATAGTTGCCATTCCAACACAGTACAATCCAAAAACAAATCATGAACATTTTCAAAAAGGCAGGCGTTTTAGCGACCACCGATCTGTCCCTTGGGGATGGGCTTGATCCATGCGGTCAAGACACCCATGCCCATCATGATGGCACCGATGGTCAGGAAACTCTGACCGAAGAGAGTTTTCGTGCCGTCAACGCTGTATCTGAAGATGATGGCGAAAATGATACCGCCCAAGTTTCCGGAAGCACCGACGACACCGGAGACGATACCGTTGGCGTGAGGGTGGACGTGAGGAACAAGAGAGTAGTTGAGTCCGTTCGCACCCTCAAGGAAGAAGCCGACACCACCAGTGATGAGACCGACGAGGGCGGGGCGGGAGTGAGGGTTGATTACACCGGTGATGACCATGAACATACCGGCAAGAGTGACGTAAACGTGAAGGAGCACCTTCTTGCCCCAAGGTCCAGACATACGGTATGCGTAATCGGAAACAATACCACCAAGAGGTCTGAAGATGATGTTGAAGAGACCGAACATGGCAGCCCAATTACCAGAGTCCTGAAGACCGAGCTTGAGGTTGCCGCGGTAGTAGTTACCGAGAACGCTGTTGACGGAAAGCTCGCAGCCGAACGTGCAGAAGTAGCAGATACCGAGGACGAGGGTTTGAGGAGAGAAGACGACAGGGATGGCATCCTTGAAGGAAGGCTTCTGGACGACTTCGCCACGTACGGTATCGAGCATCTGTTCCTCGCCCATCTGAGCTTCGTTGTCGGCGAAAGTACCACGAGTCTCGTCGAGCTTCTTCTCCTCGCTGGCGACGTCCGAGCTAGAAGGTGAGCGAGAAATCTCCTTTCTCTTCTCGCCGCTGATCTCGCCAGTGCCGGGCACGTCAACGATAGCACCTTCGATAGCGTGGGAACGGAGGTTGCTCTCAGCAGTCTGGAAGCGGTCGGCCCACTTACCAGTGGGAGTGTCTTCGCAGAAGAAGAAGAGTGCGAGGGCGACTGAGGTGATTAGGATACCAGGAACAACAAAAGAGACACGCCATGCGACGTGACCGGTGAGGCCCTGATCCTTCATGAGGGAGTTGTAGATGGCAGGCATGACAAAGTATGTGATACCACCACCGGCGTTACCGAGACCAGCAGTCAAGGAGTTGGCAGTACCAACAATGTTCTTATCGTAGAAACCAGTTGTCCATACTTGGCAAGGCACGAAAGAGCCACCGAGGATACCAATGAAGAATCTGAGGACATACAGGCCGGCAGCACTGGTGACGGTACCAGCCAGGAAGGTGGGAATGGCACCAAGGAGCAAGCATCCGGCGAATGTGTATCTAGGACCGAAGCGATCGCAAGCAGGACCGGCAACCAGACGAACGAGGAGAGTGGCAGTCAAGGCGATGATGTTGGAGTTGGCGACCTCGTGCTTGCTGATACCAATGTCCTTGGCAATGACATCGCTGAGAAGTGGAGGGAATGCGTACCTTACAGTCGGGTCAGCCACAGTATGGGGAGGTATGGGGTATAGTGTACTTACCAAGACCAGAATGCAAGCAAGAAACCGAACCATGAGAAGAAGAATACACGGCCATAGTTGTTGACAGGGTTGAAAATAGGGATAGTGCGAGCCTTCTTGTTGATGGGGTTGACCTCTGGGGCCGACCACAAAACGCTGATACCCATTGTGATATGGTATTTGATATGATCTGGACTGAAGATGTCGTGGGGATGATTCCTCGAATGCCAGAGATGAGATGGTCTTCGAACCTCTTTTGGGGTTGTTGGTATGTAATAGAAACCGGATGAGGAGACCAATTGCTGGGGTGAGGATGGGGAGGTTTAATATTCAACTCTCACCACACTGACATCGAGCAGCAATTTGATGTATCTCCGGTGTACAACTGATTACCACAACGCCAAAGCAAAAAGTAAGTCCGCGGATCTGTGTGTACCGTCAGAGTGCAGATCTTGGGACCTCAGCTAATTCTGGGGTTGGAAGGAAATCTGGAGCGTCCGGCCCCTTGGCTCCAGATAAGGAACTGCAGAGGAGATGGTCGAACGACGTGTGGACCGGAGTCGTGAACAGAGCCGCAGAGGACCAACAACGTGGGTGAGAAAACGGGTTGACTTCAGGCTAAGCCGTGTCGAGATAAGGATCCGGGAGTTTTAGGACACTCTGCATGTGAACCCTTGATCTGCCAATTCTCCTTCTCTTCTTGCTGTTCTCGAAAAGGGCGCTATTCATGAAAACAGTAACTTAGATTCCTGATGTCTGTAGAGGCATGTTCTTCTCACACAGTCAATCCCCTCATCAATCAGTTCAGATCAATCAGACAGGGATCTTGTATAAAACACGGCTTGTGAAGAAGTGTGGGTGTTTGGGGGAGCGAATCGTTGACCACGTATTGGAAGCTGGCTTATCTCTGGGCGCACAGATAACCACAGCTCCCGAGAAGGAAAAAGTGGATTTCTGACCTCCCCTGCCTTATCAGTGGCTTGTTGTTGTAAAACCTCTCATCATAGAAATACTTGACCATCTACGATGAGAGTTTTGGTTCCTTTGATGCATGTTTTTTTGCTTTCTCCTCGCTCAATTCCTTTCCGGATGTGCCTACCTCGCCTCGAAAGGTGGTTGTCTGCGGATTCTGCGGAAGCAAGTTTCGCTTGTGGTTGATTCGTCGCAATCAACAAACTCGCGAGTCGCAAAGTATACTTTCAACCCCCGTTGGTGATTGTAAAAAGTGTAGGTTCTTTCTATCTCAGGTAGGTGCAATTGCTCGCGACAGTCATCGCATGTGTAAGGCTCGCAAGCAGCGAAATCTGTTGAACCCAGTGTCGTTGCGTTTGACGTTGGCGCACCTTCCCGCTAGCTCCCGCCTTCCCTTATCTGGAGTGGTCAATGACCAATCAGAGACGTATACTTCATCAGCCTTGGATGTTGATCATCTCGTGGGTTATCGTTTCGAGACCACTGACATGTGAAATGCTTATATCGCATATTGCATTTATTACCATGCTATTCATCACGCAGCCTCATGTCACAGTGCAGTGTGGTTGATTCTGGTTCTGATAAAAATGGTATGTGATTTTCACCCATTCTCGGTGAAATGTGAACTACTGCCAATGATCGCGGCCTTCCTCGGCTCAAAGCTCTGATCATAGCAGGCTGGAGACGTACGAGCAGTCAAGAAGAGTTCTTGGTTATCCAGCGGCTCTGCGTCCGCCCAGTCGTGAAAATGAAGTCTGATATCGAATTGTAAAGCCACACGCATCGATTGTGTGCCTAGAAGCCAAGTCACTTTGCTGAAAACTGTCAATCAAGGATGGCATGGCATGTGTATCGCAAGGCTGGTCGTCATGGTTCCCGCGGAAATGCTTTTGTCGGAGTTACGACGTCTGTTAACCGCGTATGGGTTCCCTTTTTGGTCAGATACAACGCTTTGGGTGCTGTCGGACCGACCTGCTGACCGAACAGGTTGCTCGAGTACACGACTGATGAAAGCGGTTGCTCGAAACACCATGAACTGGATAGTAAGATCTCGATATCGTCATGCTCTGTTGGAGTGCCTGAGAATAGGTTCACGGCACACGATCCGAAGTGAAGATCAGACAATGCAAGCCTTATCTGGCAACGCAAAAAACAACCTCATACTCTCTTGGTCTGCAGGGCAGAGAGAAGCCACCAGTGTTCCTTCACGATGGATGGATCCTGCGAGACAAATGAATTTCCTGGGAGCATACCGGAGAAAGACGACACAAGGAACCTGCCAAGTCGAATGTTGTTTCTCCTGACTCTGCCACAGCTGTGGACCAAGAGTTCAACCAGGCGCGTTGAACTCCACCTTGAGGCAAGACTTCTCCGGGCGCAGACAATAACAGCATCTCCGCGCGTGTGTCAAATGAGGGTAAGAGAAAGCGTGACATTCGCGCGACCACCCGTGAGTTGTTCTTGGCGGCAAGGGTGCGTCCCTAAATGGTCCAGGCTCGAGAAGACTGCAACAGATAAGGATACATGCTCTGGCTGATTTATGGTTTGCTCTGCCATCTTGAGCTGAACATCTGTAATTTTTCTAGTTGGATATCCGACAAAGTGTTAGCATGTGATGGAATGACTAATGGTGGAAGAAGATCTCAAGGTCGAGTATCAAATTTCGTAAGCTGCCATGTTCAAGCCGGAGCTGCTTCGTCTTTGACGGGCACAGCTGGAGTCTCTGCCTCTTCTTTGACGGCTGGAATCTCCGCCTCTTCTTTAGCGATAGGGGCCTCAGTCTTCTCTTCAACCTCCATCTTGACGTCCTCTGCAGGTTGTTCCTTGGGTGCTTCAATCTTCTTCTTGGGCTGCTCCTTCGGAGTGGGCTCGAAGATCTCTGCAAGGTTGTATTTTTTCAGCGCGTCGTAGTCGTTGGGTATAACACTGATACCACAGATGCTCTGCATAGATTAAGTTTGTGTCCCATGGTATTTGAAACTGGCTTGACTCACGGTATAGACTTCGACCATAATAAGAAGATCGGGTTTCTTGAGGTCAACTTGATGTCCCGGGCCGACCGTATGCGCAATGTTCTGGATAATGTCCATTCTCTTCATAACATTGTGGTTGCGGATTGTGGGACGAATAGCAAACTGCATATTCCATAAGCATCTTAATGGTTTGATGACTGCCGTACAACCTACCTTTCTGGACACGTGCGGCTCCTGGTGGAAGTGAGGAGCAAGAACCTCCTGGGCCACCTTGATTAGACCGTTCTCAGTGGCCTTACCCATGAGGGTCATCGGCATCAGGCGATTGCAGAATCGGGTCCGCTTTGGTGCATTGGGTTTGGCCGCATCTTCGACGATTCTTCGTACAAATGACACCGGCTCGACGGGTGCTCTTGTCTTGAAGAAAATGACTTGAACATATATTAGCAGAGGTTCGAAATAGAGTGGAGCTTACTTACCGCATTGTACGTCCAGTTTGATCGACCAGAAGAGAGGTTTGCTTTGGCTTGGGGGCTTGCGCATGTCGGCGAGTTCTTGTTGGATTTCGGCTTCAATGTTAATTTCACCATCACCCTCATCGTCGGATCCCGCAGCACCAGCTTCTGCGGCCAATTGATCTCCGTAGAGTAATTGAGCATACTGAAATTACACGTTAGCAAACGCAATCATTTTCGCATTGTTACCTACCTCGTTGAAGAGATCGCGCAGCTCTCCTGTGCATTTGCCTTCTCTGCCTTTATCGCATGTTGCCCAGATACCTTGGTCGCCAGGCAAGATGACTTTTTGAGTTGCGTACTGGTCAACTCTACGTGGTGTTTGCCATAGCTTCTACTCTCAAGTCAGTTTACAAGCGATTAAGACATCGGGTGCAGAAATTTGCCTTTGCTTTCTTGCTGGCACCGTCGGCTCCACCTGAAGGAGCAGATCGCTTTTTGCTTTCGTCTGCCATATTTTGGATGTTTTTGTGGCAGAGTGTTGAATTGTAGATTGGAGTTTTTCTTTAGATGGACTTTCCAAAGCCGGCAAGCGAGGTCAGAGCGCCAAGAGATCCCAGCAGGAAGTCACGATCAAGCAACCTTCCGTGTGCTATCATAGACTTCATCACGCTTGTGCTCGAGTACCTAGCTGTAGAAATGTACAGTGTTCTCGCGACTGTCATAGTAGCCCGAATAGAAGCGCCTTTACTTACACGCTCTTCAGAGGCTGCTTTAGGATACAGTGTGACGAAGCTTGCCACATGGGGAGGAAGCAAGTAAGCAAGCACAATGTTAAGTTCCTAAGGTAAGAAGGCATAATTGAGAAGAGTGAAGTTGAAAAGGAATCATTCATGCGTTTTGTACAGCTCAGTAAACTGCCTCGTGCCCTCAAAAGGAGGCATTTTTGGAAAATCGAATAATAACAGATAATGCTTTCCCACTCTCTTTAGCCCAAATCCTCAACGCCGACGACGCCGCTATACTCCGACAAGATGGCTTTGCAAGAAATTCGCCATTTTACATGCTCTTCCTTGACTTCTTCTTCTCCTTCTTGTCACCGTCAACACCCTCGCTCTTGCGCTTCTTCTTCTTTTCCTTCTTGTCGGCCTCGTCATCGTCTGAGTCGCCGCCCATTGACTTTCTCTTCTTGTCCTTCTTCTCCTTCTTCTTCTCATCCTTGGACTTCTCCTTGCGGACGGCTTGCTCGGTTGCTTGAGCGGTGACACCATCAGCCATCTCGACGTCCTCGGCAGCACCAGCGGTGGGGTCCTCGACGTTGATGTCTCCAAGAACAGCGTTCATTGCGGCTTGCTAGTAGGTTGTTAATTTCTTGCACTTCATTCACATGATACGATATTGCTTACCATAGCTTGCTCGTTCTTGGTAGGGGCCTCGCCAGTGGCGTAGAAGTTCAGGCGCTCCTCAACCTGGGCCTTGAGGGCCTCACCGAACTTGGTGGTGGGAGTCTCTGAGAAGTTGTCGATTCTTGAGGCGATCGAGGTCTTGTTGGCAAGGAAACGAGAGATACGACCCTTGTTCTTGGCTCCGGCACGACCGATGAATGACGAGTGGTAGATGATACCGAACTTGGGGGTGTTGCCCTTGGTCTTGAGGGCTCTGAAGAGGGCCTTCTCGGCACCGAGAATCTGGACAGTCGAGGCGGGGTACTTTGCGAGGTTGGTCAAGGAACCGGCCTTGGAGATGAGACGGGCACCGACGGTCTCGCCGATGAGAGCAGCCAAGTTGGGAGCGACAATGCTCATCTTGGAGACGAGGTAGTTGCCGACCGACTTGCGGTACTTGTTGAGGGAGACAACGCGCTCAGCGAAAGACATGACGTTCTCCATGTCAGCGTCGGAGATATCCTGACCCATGGAAACCTTTGCGGCGTCGATGATGCTGCGGGCAATGGCCTCGTCGTCGTCAACAATAGCGGCAAGGTCGTGCAAGTTATCCTCGGTAAGAGTCTTCTTGTCCTTAATCAGAAGAGCGAGCTGGGCGTACTTGGTGTTGTCGGAGACGATCTTGACCAGCTCGGGGAAGTGCCAGCCGTACCATTCACGGACACGCATGGAGAACAGGTTGGTGGCCTTGTCGAGGTGGTCGATGGTAGCAATAGCCTGGATGATGTGGTTGTCGTTCTTCTGGACGCTGAACTTCACCTTGGCACGCGAGTAGGCGTGACCAAGACCAAGCTGGGCACGGTCGACATCACCGGTTTGGAGCTGCTTGAGGAGCTTCTCGGCGTGGAGTCTCAGGCCACGGAGGAGGTCGGCGCAGACTTCAGAGGTTTCGGAGGTCTCGCACTCGAGCGAAGGGAATCCAGCCTTGATGCTTCCGGCAAGACCTCTGTCGGTAACACCGAGGACGGTCTTGTTCTTCTTGCTGGCCTTGGGCATGTTGGCCTCGAGGACGGTCTTCAGGTAGTCGGACATGATGCCCTCAGAGACGAGGTTGGCGTTCTCAAGAGCCTGGGCGGCGCCCTGGAAGGGAGCGAAGGAGACGAGCTCGACCATCTTGCCTAGTGGGTATTAGAGCTATTGCGCAAGGAGATTCACAGGATACTGGAGGTGATACCGAACTTGGCGAGGTCCTGCGACTGCTCCTGGACTTCCTTGAGGCGCTGACCGACCGAGTCGGCCTGCATGCGGACCTTGAAGATGGCATAGCCCACACCGGACTCGTGCAAAAGGTAGTCGACAGACATGGCGCCGATAAATCGTTGTCTTTTTTAATATATGGCGGCGCGCAAAAGTCTCGTCGGTTTAACACTTGCTTCGGAAGAAAATGCAAAAAGCTGGAGGACCAAAATTCGAAGTTTTTGCCAAGGCCCCGAGCTTGCGGTGCCGTAGGGCTGAAGGGACCGCCGCGAGACGAGAAAGTTGGTGCTGCAAGCAAGCAGCAGACTGCCTTACCTGCCCATTCAGCTACTGTACTCTGTGTTATTGCCAGAGTTCTTGTCAGATTCCGGGCGAAGTTATATCCACATACCATCGCCATGTCTGCCGCCCAACTCCTTAACCCCAAGGCCGAATCAAGGGTATGTCGCCAAATATTTATTATGCGCCTGCCAAACATTCACTGACAAACCATGTACAGCGCCGCGGCGAGGCCTTGAGCGTCAACATTGCTGCCGGTGAAGGTCTGCAAGGTGTTCTTGCCTCAAATCTGGGTCCTTCGGGTACCCTGAAGATGCTGGTCGATGGCGCTGGCGGCATCAAGCTCACCAAAGATGGCAGTGTCCTGCTCCGCGAGATGCAGATCCAGAACCCTACCGCCGTTATGATTGCTCGCGCTGCCACCGCACAAGACGACATCACTGGTGACGGAACTACCTCTGCTGTTATCCTGATCGGCGAGCTCCTCAAGCAGGCCCAGCGCTACATCTCCGAAGGCCTCCACCCCAGAGTCATCACCGACGGCTACGACCTTGCAAAGACCGAGACCCTCAAGTTCCTTGACGACTTCAAGCTTGAACGCGAAGTCGACCGCGAACTCCTCCTCTCCGTTGCCCGTACCTCGCTTTCCACAAAGATCAATGCCACCCTGGCCGAGCAACTCACCCCTGACATTGTCGATGCCGTCCTCGCCATCTACAACGCTCCTGCTAAGCCCGACTTGCACATGGTTGAGATCATGACCATGCAACATCGCACCGCCGCCGACACACAACTCATCCGTGGTCTCGCCCTCGATCACGGTGCCAGGCACCCCGACATGCCCAAGCGTGTCGAGAACGCTTTCATCCTCACCCTCAACGTCAGTTTGGAATACGAAAAGTCCGAGATCAACTCTGGTTTCTACTACTCAAGCGCCGATCAAAGAGAGAAGCTGGTTGAGAGTGAGCGTAGATTCGTTGACGAGAAGTTGCGCAAGATTGTCGAGCTGAAGAAGGAGGTTTGCGGTACAGATGGATCCAAGGGCTTCGTCATCATCAACCAGAAGGGAATCGACCCCTTGAGTTTGGATGTCCTGGTCAAGAACGGCATTTTCGCTCTCCGTCGCGCAAAGAGAAGAAACATGGAGAGATTGCAGCTCATTTGCGGCGGTATTGCTCAGAACAGCGTCGACGACCTCACACCCGATGTCCTTGGTTACGCCGGCAATGTCTACGAGCACCAGCTCGGAGAGGAGAAGTACACTTTCATCGAGGATGTCAAGGAGCCCAAGTCGGTCACTCTACTCATCAAGGGCCCCAACGCACACACCATCGCTCAGATCAAGGACGCCGTCCGTGATGGTCTGCGCAGTGTCTATAACATGATCGTCGACGGTAGCGTTGTACCGGGTGGTGGTGCCTTCCAAATCGCCGCACACGCACACTTGAACAGCGAAGCATTCCGCAAGACAGTCAAGGGCAAGGCCAAGTGGGGTGTTGATGCCTTTGCCGATGCTCTTCTCGTTATTCCCAAGACTCTCGCCGCCAACTCGGGACACGATGTTCAAGACTCAAGTAAGTTCAGATGTACAGATATTCCCAACACACATACTAATCATGTTCACAGTCGCCGCTCTCCAAGACGAGCAAGCAGAGGGCAACATCGTCGGTCTCAACTTGACAACTGGTGAGCCCATGGACCCTACACAAGAAGGTGTGTACGACTCATTCCGTGTCCTCCGCAACTGCATCGCATCAGCCGCTGGTATCGCATCAAACCTACTACTCTGCGATGAGATGCTCAAGGCAAGACAAATGGGCAGAGCACCTGGCCCTGGCGGAGAGCAAATGGAGTAAAAAAGTCAAGTCAGATAAAAAGTATTCATGACGATTATGGCATAATGCGCCGAGTCGCAGCATTTCGTACGTTCCAGCAAACCTATCAGTTTCACCAGGGTTTTACATCAACCATTTGGCCAAGGACACGAGCATTTAAGTTCAGTGATGGCAGGTATGTGAGTGCAGAGATACGGCATCCGTGATGTGGAGATGTACGAGCTCAAGGAGAAGGAAGACACGCATGTTGGAGGTTCCTCTGGTTGTTCGTGTTGTAAAAGAATGGACTCCTTGGACCCCACATTCTCCCACCGCGTAGCAGGCACGAATACGCGCTTGGCGGACGCTCTCCTAGACCGGAAATAGCAGGCCAAGAGTCGCATCAGCTTAATTCCATCTACCTTTCTTGTCGCATCGTACCTTGCTGAGGCTTGCTCCTTCACATGTCTTGTGCTGGCTTCTTGCCACGTCCCTTTCTTCTATTCTCCCCACTTCCTTGATCGTCAGCGCTCCCTCTTGGTTGAGCGAGCCTGCGTAAACGACAGTATTCTTCCCCTCCTGTTTCGGAGATAAGTCACACGAGCGCTCGAATATCCCACGCACGCATAACCGGCCGGCATGATTCGGTATAGACGTTACAGGGCATTCATTGCCTTTACGGTCATTGCTATATTCGCGACATATTACTTTATAGGGCATGGGAGTATAGACCTTCCTTCTGCAATTGGCGCAGGATCGCTGAAGCAGGCTGGCCTCGATGCAGCAGCTGCTGCTGGTGAGAAGGCTCAAGCTGGTCTTGATGCGCTCAAACCCGAAGAGCCCACAAAAGAGGATATACTTGGGGTTCTACCACCACTACCGGCCACAGAAGCAGCCCTTGCTACCACTCCCGTCGTTGCCGAAGCGCCGAAACCATCGACAGAGAAGGTAGCCGCTACATCCTCTGCAGCCGCTGCAACCCAGTCGCTCAGTCAAAGCACACCTCAAGATGCAGCTGCCCTCATACCCGTACACGAGCTGGACGATATGTCCGAGGTTGGCGAAGGCAGAGTTGAAATTCCTGCAATTCACCCAGGAGAGGTCAGCGCCCCAGCCATACACTGGTCGAAACAACCAGAGCACTTCCCTATCGCGACAACGATCCAACTTCCCACTGGCAGCCCCAAGGCCATCCCTCGCATCCAGCACAAGTTCAAGAAAGAGTCATCCGCCGACAAGGCCGACAGAGAGGAGAAACTCAAGGTCATTGAGAACGCTGTTTCGCATGCCTGGGAGGGATACAGATCAAGAGCTTGGATGAAGGATGAGGTCAGACCCGTGTCTGGAGGTTCTCGCGATCCTTTCTGTGGATGGGCCGCCACTTTGGTCGATGCATTGGATACTCTTTGGATCGTCGGCCTGAAGGACGAATTCGATGAGTCTGTTGAAGCAGTGGGTAAGATCGATTTCACCACTTCTCAGAGAAAAGACATTCCTCTTTTCGAGACGACAATCCGCTATCTTGGCGGTATGCTCTCGGCCTACGATTTGAGCGGTGGAAAACACAAGGTTCTGTTGGACAAGGCTGTCGAACTTGCCGAAGTCTTGATGGGTGCCTTCGACACGCCTAACAGAATGCCCGTTACTTTCTACCGCTGGATGCCAACTTTTGCTTCCCAACCTCACCGTGCTGGAACCCACGTAGTCTTGGCCGAGATCGGCTCTCTTTCTGTCGAGTTTACACGCCTTGCTCAGCTCACAAAGGAGCCCAAGTATTACGATGCTATCGATCGCATTACTGACGCCTTCTTGGAATGGCAGAATGCTTCTGGCTCCAATGCAACTCTGATCCCTGGCTTGTTTCCCGTTCATATCGATGCTTCCGGTTGCGAGAAGCCCGCTCAGATCAAATCGCACTACTCTCATCCCGCTGGGAAGGGTGGCGATGTCGCAGTAGGTGATGGCAAGCCAGTGGTTCCACAGCGTCCTGTTACCCAGGGCCAAGGTACACGGACCGGTGCTTCCACAGAGAAAGACGGATCATCTCAGCCTGCCAACGCTGGTGGCTCGCGCATGGGCGCATCTGGTGCTGGAGTTAGCAAGATCATCGGCTGGGATGAGCCTTTGACTGAAGGTGATCTCGACAACAAGAAATCCAACACTGTCGCTCTAACCAAGGAGGGCACAAGCGATCCAGAGCTGAACAAGAAGATTGTTGGATGGAACAAGAACTTGAAAGAGGGCGATCTGGACAGCGCTCAAGCCAAGGCAGCTGCCCTTGCCCATTCAAAGGCCAACGACGACCTTGTCAAGCGTCAACTTGGTGATCTTGAGAACCAGAAGGAGAAGGCCGATGAGGCCGTCTTCCAGAAGGAGACTCAAGCAAAGATGCACACCTTGCAAAAGGAAGTCTGTATTCCTCGTGGACTTGCTTCTGGCAACTCGGGTGGTTCGGACACATTCACCATTGGCGGAATGGCTGACTCGCTCTATGAGTACTTCCCAAAACAATACCTCCTGCTGGGTGGTCTGGAAGACAAGTATAAGACTCTTTACGAACAGTCCATCGATGCTGTAACCAAGCACCTTCTTTTCCGCCCCATGACTCCTCAGAACGCAGATATTCTCTTTGCGGGCGAGTACAATGCCCATACTCCCAGTAAAGAAGGTGCTGTGGAAGGCGCCCTCAAACCCGAAGGCGCCCATCTAACCTGCTTCGCCGGTGGCATGTACGCTATGGGAGCTAAGATCTTCGGCCGCGAAGATGACCTCGACCTAGGAGCCAAATTGACTGAAGGCTGTGTATGGGCCTACAACGCCACAAACACAGGCATCATGCCCGAACACTTCCTCGTCTCTGCCTGTAAAGATGAGAAGAACTGCAAATGGAATGAGACCAAGTACTGGGAAGAACTCGACCCTTACGCCGAGTCTCGCACTCAGGTCAACCTCGCCAATCCTCTAGGCACCAATCGTGGAGCACCTCAGGTTGGCAAGCGCGATCTCGATGGCCCTGCTGCTACAATTGCACATGCTCCAGCACCTGCCGTGCCTAACAGTGTTCCTGAATTGGATATCTACCCAGACCAAGCAGAGTCCCATGAGTACGTCCCTCCCACCCCGCCTACTCATGAGGAATTTGTTCTCGCCCGAATCTCCGAAGAACGTCTTCCAACTGGAATGACCCGCCTCCTTTCCCGCAAATACATTCTCCGCCCCGAAGCCATCGAATCAGTCTTCTACATGTATCGCATCACCGGCGACCCCCACTGGCGCGAAGCAGGCTGGCAAATGTTCCAAGCTGTACACAAATACACCTATGCCACTTACGGAGCTTCCGCTATCGATGATGTTACGAAAAATGTACCGGGACAAGAGGACAGCGAAGAGAGTTTCTGGTTGGCGGAAACGCTGAAGTACTTTTATCTGCTGTTTAGTCAGGAGGATGTTGTTAGTTTAGATGAGTGGGTGCTCAATACTGAGGCACATCCATTCAGGAGGCCGGATGCTGAGGCTGCCGTTGCTGAGCCTGCGAGGGTTGGTACTACTGCTTAAGGTGTTTGTGTTATGTTTCATGTTTTCCTGTTCGTTGAAAGTCAGAATCTATCTATGTTTGGTAGATATATGAGGAGGAAAAGCAATGTCTCTTGGATAGTGACAACTGCTTTCCATTTTCAGATCCTTCTTTGTTCTCGACCATCTTACCTTGTCTAACTCATTTCTCTACGGTCAACGTTATGTTCTCCTAACTCCGAGACATCCGTGGAGCCCCGGATGAAGCCAAACTATAATCCCCACATCAAACAACCAAACCACAAACATCATCATCATCCCTATCCACCTCCTCCTTTGTCAATTGATCCTTCTCACCTTTTCAGCTTCTAATTCAAACAATGCCAGGAGTTTTCACCTACGCATCGGTGGTCGCTTTGGCGGCCCTGTCCGCGTACGTCTACCCACCAGTCCGACATGAGCTCACTGTTGTCGGCATCGGTCGAGCTATCCCTCAATCCACCATCCCTTCATCTTCTTCTTCTGCGGATTATGTTAGGATAGAGGATACATATCATTGCGAAGATTTGCATCATTACACTCCTGCGAACTTGTTGTTTGCGGCTTGTGAAGATCGACCCACGAGGTTTGGGTGGTTTCCTCCGTTGCATAATTTCGAACCACCGGTGGATGGGACGCAGGGGAGTTTCCATGTTATAGATCCTGAGGTATGATTTTTTTGACCACCCGCCCATCTCTTTCATTCATTCCTGTATTTCTTTTCCAAAGGACAAGAAGGGAAGGAAAGGATAAGATAGAAGGAGAGAAAAGAAAATGTGCCGACTGACACGTTTTTTGCAGACCAAGAAATCCATCCGTCTCTCTTTTGAAAACTTCGACAAAACTTTCGTCACTCACGGTATCGATGTTATCCCGGACCCGAAAGACAAAAAAGCCGTGTATATTTTCGCCGTCAATCATCAACCCAACCCTGAATTCACCGCTTCTCTTCGCGAACATATTCAGAAATCCGATTCTAGGATCGAGATATTCAGATACAAGATTGGCTCGCCTACTATCAAGCATATCAGAACTGTGGCAGATGCAAGGATTGAAACTCCTAATGATATTTTTGCTGTCAGTCCGGAGGAGTTTTATGTTACTAACGATCATGCTTATAGAGAGGGGTTGATGAGGGAACTTGAGACGGTGGCGCCGGTGGGGTGGTCGACTACATTGCACATCACCGTTACCGACCTCTCCGCTTCCTCGCCCTCCTCTGGTATCATCATTAGTACTGCACTCACCGGTATAAAATCAAACAATGGATTAGGTCATGTACACGACAGCGATGAAGTCACGGTCATCAGCGCGGAAAGAGGAATCTTATATCGCACGTTCCCCAACGCCAACAAAACCCTCACGGTCGAGGAAACGATACACTTGGACTCAACTCTAGACAACCCATCCTACTACACCGACCCCTGGGCCACCCCCTCTTCAAACACCAGCGGCTACGTTCTCGCCGGTCTGGCCCGTGGAATCGACCTCGCCGGCAACGCAAACAAACCCGATGCAAAAGATCCGCCTTATGTATGGTTGGTCCGGAAAGGAAAAGATGGAGGTGACTGGGAGAAAAAGATCATCTTTGCAGATGACGGCAGTAAAGTGCGCACGGCGAGTGCTGCGGTGATTGTGGGCATTGACCCTAAGAAGGAAGGAGGAAGGAAAAGGGGTTGGTTGTTTGTCACTGGCTTCATGTCTGAGAATATGGTTGCTGTGAAGATTGATCTTTGAAGAAGAGAAGAATAAGATTTTAGTACAATTTCGAGGAAGCAAGGACAATCGGTTGTTTTTTTTGTCAAGGATAGATCGGAGACTGTGGATGAAATGGTAGGAGAATATAAGACAGAATGATTGCAAAGTTTGAGATGAGAGAAAAACACCACTCACCAGGATCGAGAGTATGAAAGAGATGCTGAAGACAGCAATCCGAACAGTATCAAAGACGGAACAAACAAGACACCAAATAAAAACAGAGATGAGCAGGAAGTAACGACACACACCTTAAGGACTCGCCATACCGACCAAAAACAACAACATCATCAGACACCCGTTTTCGCAAACTCACAAACCCAACGATAACAAGCCTTCCTCACCAGCAATCCCCCTCGGCGCCATCGTATAAACAGTCCTACACCACTTCCTCCCTCCCTCCCCATCTCCCTCCCCCACAACANCCCTCCCTTCCTCCCCATCAATCTCCTCAAAAACTCTTCCGCTAACCCTCCTCATCCACTCCTTCTCATCCTGCAATCCAAACCCCGCCAACTTTTCCAAATACGCCTCAACCCCCCCTTCCCCCATCCCTCTTTGATAAATCTCAAAAAGATCTCTTCGTTTGTTTTCCAGTACGTCCATGAAAGATTGCATTCCCTTTTTCGCATCTGCTGTTTGCAGGGAGTTGTGGATCGTGATCTCGTATTTCAATACCGTTGTTTGTAGATATGACCAGAGGAAGTGTTTGTATTTTTTTCCACTCAGCCAGTTTCCTTGACCGGTGGGGAGATCGATGTACACGCCATCTTTCGGTGGTGATAATGTGATGTGGATTTCCTCTAGGTTGTAAGCGCAGAGATGCAGACATGATATCGCAGGCCACATCTGTCTAGCAAACGCTCTATCGTCAAACCATTGCCACCGTCTCTTCATGTCTTCGTAATACGGATCCACCACCATCTCCAAATACTTCAATGCAGGTAATTTTATAGGCATCAACTCAAGAAGCACCTGCATGCTTTTTTGAAAAACCTCGCCTTGGAGTTGCAGAATGCGGATATATTTCGCCGCATGTGTAGGCAAAGAATCAAACACTTTATCCAAGAAATTGTGATAGTGTTCTCTACCACCGTAGTCGTACATGGGTCGCCAGAGCGCTAGTGGAGTGGATGCGTATAGGATTGGTAAGGCTTCTGAATGGATGGCTCGGCAGGTCAAGAGGATGGCGTTGTGGTTGCCATCGGATCCGAAAGCGACGCCCGGGTTGTGGTATTTTTCTTCGAAGAATTGGCCAGATTGGGGATTTCCGATGGTGTCTGGGTTCCAATGTGGTGTTTTTCGGTGCATGTGCATGTCGTAGGTGGAAGGGCCGGTGTTGTCTGGGATGTGTGCGTAGATCATGTCACGTAGTTCGCGAGGGAGGTCTAAGAGTGAGACGCCTGGATGTTGTCGCTTGATAGATTGTTCCATTTTTTTTGCTGAGATAGTAATAGTGAGCAAGCTCATGTGGGTTTCGATGCTGTGGAATCTACGCGGACGTGAGTAGATATATCATGATGATTCGCTTATCAGATACGAGATGCATGCGAAGGATTCTGGTTGCCTAATCGGGCAGCCTCCTCCCCCGCTTGTCGCCATCAGCAGTCCTTTCGACCTCATCCGCAAATACCCTGCCTCTGCTCTTTTCTGCAGAATCTTGTTGACTTTCTTCGCTGTGAACAATCATCGCCCCGCTTGCTTATCCTCCGTGTCGATAACCATTCCTGCATTCATCAGCAAAGTATCTCCCATGTTGCCTTCCAGCACTGCGATCCTCCCAACCTAATCTTAGCATCTCCTGTTCATTCTTCGTCGTCGGTAAAATCCTTGCCTCGCGTCGATAGCAGGCCGTCGTCACGCTCGTGTACCAGTGAAGTCTGTTCCGACTCCTTCAGCTCTCAATGCTTTGTGATCAAGAACTCAGGTTTGTGGTTGGTCGAAGTACTGTGGGAGAAAGTTGCGAAGAAGAGGCATCTTGGTGTAAGATTTTTTGGCTTTGGACTTGGACGTGGCCTCAAGCCAGGTGCCCACCACGTTGTTGAGAGCATCCATCTCATCCTTGTAGCTTGGATTTGACTCGAAGTCACCCTTTTGCCATCTCACAGTTGGCGGTTTGTAGTCAAGAGATTGTAAGAAATCCACGAAGAACTCGAGCATAGAAATTGGCTGAGAGTCGCCGAGCCAGCACTCTTTGAGTTCGAGGTATCCAATCTTGATCCTTTTCTCATTGATGAAAGGTGACAGAGAGGAGTACTCGTCGGGCTCATACTTCGAGCTGCGGCCATCGTGAGACGTGCAACTGAGGCCTGCTAGATAGGCTTCTGTAGGTGAACCCATATTTGCAAGAAACTGGTTGAAGCTATCATGAAAACCGGGGTCAGAATTGAATACGCAGTCGGTACTGATCAGCATATGAGCAAGAGATGATGCTCGGGATTCTTTCATGACAGTGCGGCATGTTTGATGTATGTTAGAGTGTATGTGCTTGTTCGTGAGTGTGAAAGCAGCGTAAGTAGTACTATCCGACGGAACCCATACAGGCGTGCAAATGGTATGTACAGAGCCGTTGGAGCATAGGCAACACGGTAGGCGGACTCCACTGAGTGATGTATCCTTGAAATTTGCGCGAATTGCCCAGCAAGTGCCATCTTGAACAGGCGTGAAGAGAAAGCCATAGATCATGTTGCGGATCTCAGGCGGCAGCGATAAGAAACCGAGTCTTGACTGAGGTGCCTTGATCGTTTCCAGAACCGATGCACTGGCGATGGCAGGTGCTTCTGCGGTCGGAGAAGTCGAGTCTCTTTCGTCTGTGTCTGCTGACGGAGAAGTTTGGCAGTTGATGTCGACTACAGAAAGCGATGCGTGGCAGTGGTCTTGAGATGAAGAAGCTGATGTGTGGTCTTGATTGTCACTGCAAGAGGGCGATGTGTGGTGCTGATCGTGGAAGGAAGAGGGCGATGTATGATGGTTTTGGTCATCCGAAGAGTGCGATGTAAGGACGCCATTGGCGGATGATGGAGATGACGGCGAAGATGCCATGATGGCGAGGCTGGCGTGGTACAGCAACAAAAACGCGAGGTTGAGGTAGAAAAGTGGTAAATTTGAGAGCCGAGAGAGAAAGCAGAAGAGCAAAGCTGCAGTGAAGAAACAACGGCGTTGGAACCGGCAAGTTGCGGTGAACCAGAGTGAAGTGATGTCGAGGGCAGGTGCGACAGTGCGATTATGTGGAAGAAAGCCAGGCAGTCACGTCTCAGCAATTCCATGAAAATGAACTTGAGAAAATGCGGCAGAATCAGACTCTCAGCGTCCCTGCAAAGCTTCAAATTCACCTGTCAAAAGGCAAGATGATTTTTATAATCGAGCGCATGTCCACTGAGAGCGATATTACCTACATGCTCTCTTTGGACGACCAGACTAGAACAAAGAAAATCGCGCATTTTGACGGCTGGTTTGGCAACTCTGGAGGGCGGCCGAGAGCTCGCATTGTACCCGGCCCCTATATTCATTCAGGGGAGGAGCTTCTTCATACGCTCTCACTGGACCTTGACTCGGTGCGGAAAACATGTGCATTTTTACATATCCATAAAATCCATGCACAGGAGGAACAGAGCAGTGTATTTTGGTAGCTAAACGATCTAGTAGCTATTAGCTATTGCATGGTAATAAGCGACATGTATAGGCCTTGCTGTGCTGCATGGTATGTATCTAGGCTCGGGCTAGTGCGATTGACAGCTAGATGTGCTGACGGATGTCGTGTGACTCCTCGAGCCAACTGGGCAGGTCATCCTTGCTCTTGTTGAGCTGACGGCTAGCGGTCAATCTCAACGTAGCATTGACTCGCTCGTGCTCGTACGCCATCTTGCCACGCGAAGTCGTTCTGCAGTCCAGCGCTGCTCGCTTTGCATCACTCATGACAGCCACAGGCTCCTTGCGGGGCATCAAGTAACATCTGCGGAAAATCTCGTGGATCATACCCTGGGCCTTTGCCTGACTGTTATGCGGGCTGGGACAGACGGTACCAGAAAGCATGGCCGGCTCGTATTGGTTCAGGACGAACACAAGAATGTGGATTGCGTCCATGATGATCTCTCTTTCCGATGCGGTAATGGTCATTTCGAAGTGGATGTTGAGATGGATGTGAGCGACATTGCACGGAAACTGAGGCAGTGACTTGAGTATGTTATGCACGTCGTCGTGACCAGTGATGAGGAATGAGAGCCTCAGGTTGAAGTATAGCAGGGGCATCGCCTCTTTATAGGTGAGTTTCGAGACGCTTAGGACGGCTGGATAGATGCGTCCACCAGTTCTTGCCATAAGGGTGCGACCGGGGTGGTGTTGAAGACAGGAAAGGTTTTCGGACCAGCATACGTAGTGCTCGACAGCTACAGTGCAATAAAGACAGGGTTTTGGTGTCCCACAGAGAGGTGGAACTCCTCGGGTATTGACGGTGGGACGGGGCCTATGGGCGATGGCACGAAGCGAACCGTCTCTGGGAGCGACCAGGAGGTATTCATAGATGAGGATGCGGATTTCGGGAGGAAGGCTTAGGAATGATGTGGTTGAGGAGGTAGCCATAAGCGTGGCTGAGAAGTCGAGAGGATGTTCAGAGGATGTCGAGAAAACACAGGATGAACAAAACGGGAAGAAATTTCTCGTCGCTACGAAACTCGAGCAGTCGTGGTGATGAGGGCACGGAAGTAAGTAAGTTTGAGATAGTTCAGTGTTGAGCGAGGGAAGTGCCGAGCATGGAAGACTCCACGTGTGTGTGCCGAGACACGACACGCCCAGGCAGCAAAGGACGTCCTTAGGCAATCACATGGCAAAGTTGATTGGAAAACCTAGGCAACGTTCGGTAGGTTCAGATAGAACGACTCTTCTCGGACACCTCTACCGGTCTCGAGAGTTTTCTGCCAATCGACCAGTTGCTTGAGAGACTTCATTGCTAGTGGGCCTGTTCGGATTCCTACGCATAAGCCATGCTCCTATTGAACGCAGGGTAGTCGTGCCTCGTGCCAGGTGTAGGCCCAATTCAAACATTGACGATGCACTTGTGGTCAGCCTAACGAAAGATGCACTCACGCAGGAATGTAGCAATTAATCGACGGATCACAGTCCTTTAGCAGTCAGCTTTGTGCAACGGGCACGCCTACTTAACTGCTAAGTTCCACTCGTCTCTGGAGGACCTCGCGCGCGTCGCTCTCGGCCAAGATTTCCAGACCCATCTCTTCCAGCACATCCCGAGCTGCCTCGTTATCGATGAACACTCTTCTTTCGACTTCGAAAAGTCCCCATTTCTTTTTGTCAACAGTCTCGCTGGAACCCTCAGCATCGACCTCGACGGGAATTTCTCCTCTGACCGGAAGATCGAGCAACGTCAATCCATTGTCAAGACGCAACATTGCATTTCGGCCAGCATCGGCACCGAGATAACGGTCGAACACACTGCAGATTCCTCTGAAGTCAGACACAAACTGGGATGCGCCAGCAGTCGAGAAAGAGTGTCGAAGCAGCACGCTATCCCATAGAGTGATCTGGAGACTGTGGCCCACAACGCGAACGATCCGACGCAATGCAGCCTTGCTCAGAGCGCGAGACAAGAAAGAAAGATAGGTGTCCAGGAGGGTGAGAGGAGCGTCCAGCTCGGCAGTCAGACTGGACTCACTGCCACTACCTGCGGCTGAGAGAGAAGCCCAGGGATTGATGCGAGCGTATGGTCTCAAAACGTCGCGAACGTGGTAGATCAGAGTGTCACAAATGACCTCCTCGCTGCGGATACGCAGGCTACGGTAATTGCCCGCGGTCTCTTCGAAGATGGCTCCCTCAAGCTCTTGGGTTTCCTGGCTGTCGTTGGAAATTGAGGCATTGGTCTTTGCCGCAATCTCAGCCATGTTGAGATCACCCTTGATGTTGACCTTAGAGGAGGCCCTGTACTGCAGCTCTTCCCAAAGCTCCAGAAAGAAGACGTCATCACTCCAATCGCGCATGGCCTTTTCCAAATATTCTGCAGAGCCATACACGCGGCAGAGGTGGTCCATACCTTTGGCACCTGCAAGTTCGGCTTGCTCTTCTCGAGTGACACCATGAACAGCACGAGCGACAGCTGTAGTCTGTGTCAGGAAAGCCTGAAGACTGTTGTTAAGACGATAGCGGAACTGGTTGAAGATTTCGACCTGTATCTCAATCAAGAATCGGATCTTCTGACTGAACGACGACAATGACCTGTAACGCTCGGTCACAGTTTCAAGCAAATCATTGACGCGAACAGCCGCCTTGGTGGGCTTGGTACTGTCTGCAGATACCGAGTCGTAATCAAGCTCGCCAGTCGAGCGATCCGAGATGATGCTCTCGTAGCGTGCCAGAGCAAAGTCACGCTCCACAGCCAGCCATTTCGAGAAGTAGGATTGCTTCTCCAGGATGAAATGAGCCAGGCCGCGCCATACTGTAGCAGGAGACAAGGGTGTGTAGTTCCATTCTTCTTGAATAGTCGTGTCGAAGGACATGACTTCATGCATCAGGTTGCTGAGCAGCTGTGGCTGATCAGAGACTTGAGGCAGTATTGAGAGAAGTTTTCGCTGCAACATGGGAATCAAGGCAGTGATGAGAGCTGATGTCGCATCGATATAGGCAGGAATCGTGGCCAGATCAGAGCCTCGGAAGTTAGCCAGAAGCAATGGCTGCAGATTCGTCTGGAAGAAGCCGCAGTAGCTGTTGACCAGATCAAGAACATGGTTTAGGAAGTACTCGGGCTTGTCCAGGCGGTTGGTCGGACGATCGCCGGAGAAGTGATAGTTGAAACGGAGCTCAAGCGATCGGACCATGATTTCGAGAGGAAGCAAGACAGCAGGTTCGTCCTTGGACGTTTTTGAACTGTTTGCAGTATCGGCAGCCACTAGCTCTGCCTTTTGAAGGTCGATGAGCTTCTCGATGTGTGTATTCCATTCTTGCTGCAAGCCTGGAGGTACCGAGATACCCTGCTTTGGCCAGCCCATCTTGCTCAAGGTCTTTTCAAAGTCGGCGGCGAAAGCCTGTTCAATCTGTGTACGAAGAGTATAGGCAGTCCTCATGACATGGACAATGAGATGCGGTGCAGCTCCCTCTGCTGCTTCAGACAAGGGTTGCAGACCAGCAGCAAGAGCCGACAAGCGCTTGTATGCAGTCAGGACAGCTTCATCCGACTTGCCCAGTTGTTCGTTGCATTCAAGACGCAAAGTTTCGACCTCTTGCAACATTTCGGTGTATCCTGAAGCCAAGTCGAGCTTCCTCAGACGTTCCATACTAGTCTCAAACTTTTGCAAGGCTTCGTCACTGGTCTCTGACTGGGTAACGACCTGAAGACGGCGGTCAAGATCATCCTGGTCTCGCTGGAAAGCCGAAGCCTTCTCTTTGATAGATGTCGCATGCTTGTCGGAGGCTTGCTGTGCAACGTTGTGGTCGTTTCGAGCATCATGAAGCTATCCGGATGGTCAGAAGATGGCACGAACAAGAACGACTTGTGCTCTCACGTACCTGCTGTTTAAGCAGGTCTTGTTGTGCCTTGACACTGTCCAGCAACGAATCTAGCGTGTCCAAGTCGGCGAAAGACTGCAGCTTGTCATCCAGAAAGTCGACAAGCCGGACATCGTTGTCCTGATTCCGATGGTAGTCATCAAGCGCCATTTCGTCAAACTGTAGTTTGTTATTGGCAAGCTGTTCATCGACATGGACCTTCAACTCACTTCCGATGACGCGCGAAGCCACGCGAGAGTCGCTCGACACGACTCGCTCCCGAACGGCTGGCTCTCTAGCATGACTCGATACCGAACATCGATGAGCACCGCCTCATGTTGGCATCCTTCGCGCGTTTGCTGCCTACTCACGACCATGCATATCAGATATATAAAATAAGACATCCTGTAGGTCAAGGTTAGGTATCTCCGTCTGTTTCCTTGTGAATCTCATAATAATTCATCCAATCTTGCAACATGGCCACTCCGCCCAACTTCTTTGTCGAGCCCCCATACATCCTCTCTATACCAACTCTAGTCGACGTCGAGCATTGTATCATCGGACTAGCTCTTCGCTTTGTATTGCTCGGTCGAATCAATGCCGCTCGCGACTTTCTCGACCTTTACTACTCTCGCCCAGTACTCCAGAATCTCGAAGCTACAGACCCTCGCGCCTTGACTCCTTACTGGCATGCAACAGAATACCCAACCAATTTACCTGCTTTCATGAAGACAGATGACTACTTTCAAGACTACATGGAATCAAAAACGCAGGAAGGTATACAGTGGCCAGTCTACGTGCCGCAAGAGAAGCGTACTGAAGATGAAGCTGGAATCGATGCAATCCTATCACCAGAGCACAGTCGTCCAGGTTACTACACGACACTAGCCCCCAGATCGGCTTTGGAGATTGCCATAGACTTGGCTGAAAAGCGTGGCAATGATCCTATCAACGATGAAAAGGTGCAAGAAATTTTGGGTGTTATTGTCAAGCGCTTCTCTCCTCATTACACTTGGCGAGACCTCAACTTGATAGACTCCCCGCGTTGCGCGCCATTGTTCATATCTGGAGCTTTGGCAAGAGCGTTCAATGCGACTGACCAACAGCTTGACTCTCATGCGAAAAAACTACTGGAAGCATCTCAGCAGCGCTACTGGCAGGGCTTCTCTCCAAGCCTCCCTGATACCATACCTGAGCTTCTTCAAGAATGTAATATTGCTTCGGTAGACAGATCCGATGATCATTGGGTCGAGATGGATGAAGAGAAGCCCACGTCACTCTACAAGCCACCAGCCATCGAAGAAGACATCTCAAATTTGGAGAAAAGACTCGACACGACCCTTCCTGAAGACTTCAAGGCCTTTTTAAAGGTCAGTAATGGCTTTGGAGGTATCTGGAATGGCTACTTCCCTGGCCCCCCTCTTCATCCCACAGAAAAGATCGACTGGATCAATCCTGGCGAGTATGAGCTCACGTTCGATCAATTGACTCTGCCTTACGAGGTCATGACCCACAAGGATATCGAAACTGGCAAAGAAGACTTTATTGGATCTCCTGTCTTCGAGAAAGTGATTGAGATTGCCAGCTACGACATTGACAGTGTGTGGCTCATCCCTCCTCCATTAATGCAAAAGATGCGCGACCATTACAAAAAGCTATATAATATGGCTGATGATCACGGGAAACGAACCATCGAGCGCTCAGTCGACGACTTTGCTGGTAGCTGGGAGCAATGGGAAAGGCTGGAGTGGGGATGCGTGTATTGGGCGGCTGGTGGGAGTGCGCAGCTGGATAGCTTCAAGAGCTTCAAAGCTTGGTTGGCAGATTCAGCTTATCGTGCAAAGACTCGTGGAGGAGATATTTAAGGAAGGAGCCTGACGGGTGGTGGAGCGTACTTCTTTTCCCAGCAGGCGTGATTGTTTGGCGGTACTGTTTCGAAGTCGAACGGAAAGCTAATGCGGATATTGAGCTTCCCAAACACAAACCCTGCGCTGGTAATGTATTCACTATACCCGAGCATCTGCTTCCTTCTTGCGGCATAATTGTTCAGGCAAAACACACCATTGTGGTCAATTGTAGGTCGATACAGTGAAGACCCCGCGCAAATTATGAGCTAAGTTGATGAAGACTCCATATTAACAGGAGTTCCAGACTCAACATCACTTCTGTAAGCCCACACGGTAGTCTGGCCTAAGTGAGACCGCCGATCCTCTGTACAGGAGTAAATTACCGCCATTTACCATGATTGTATACGCCGGGAGTAGTAGACATCGGAGTCTATCACTTTTGCTTCGCGGAGGGTGGTGAGTTCGACTCTGGGCTTGATTTCTTTCTTTTTGCTCGTCGTACAATGTCTTGCTATCTTCTTTCGCGGGCCAATTCACAGTCGTCTCTTGCTAAACTATCGGGACTGCGCTAGGGTTGCCCAAGCATGAGAACTCGGTCAATGACAACGAGACCTCTCCAATCATCGCGAGTTCTCTTTTGGAACCTACCAGAAGTTGGAGATAAAGCCCCTAAGACATCTCGTCGTGCAAGAAGCTTCCGGAAGTCATGGTATCATCCCTTCATCGTAACTTTTGTCTATCCTTTCACACCCGAATGTTCAATGTCTCATTGATCTCACAGCCTTACATCTTCCCCTCTCTTTTTTTTGGCTATAAGAGTACATCTCCCACACGTCCTAACAGACGCATTTCTCTTCCCTTTCCCGAATCTTTCGTTCATTGGAAACACGCAATCATGGCCGACAATACGCATCCCATGTCAACCAGGAGAAGTCTCAAGACGGACCGTGCCAGTATCATCAATCCGACGGCAGTCACAAGTCACAAAGCAACCACCAATCCGCCAGCGACTACCACAGCTACCCCTAAGGCAACCGTCAACTCAACATCAAAAACACCACCTCCTTCCAAATCATCTACCAAGAAATCCAAAGCCGTCGCCAGAAATACTGTCAAACCCACCACTCGTTCCAGTGCCGGCGGAAAAACAGCTGTCAAACAGTCCTTATCGGATGAAGCACCAGATGTAGAAATGCAAGATGAGGAAATTCTACCATCCACCGCATCAACTACCTCCACGTCGAAAGCCGTTCCCGCTACCAAAAACCCCATACCAAAGGAAACACCAAACTCATCACCAGAGGCAGAAATGCAAGACTCAGCCACCTCCCCACCCATAACATCACCATTCTTCAAACCGAAATCTGCCATGAAGAAACCCGCTATCAAGCAATACTCCCCAGCGTCAACTCCAAATGCACAATTGCAAAATGTAGAAAGCTCACCGACTAGCCGACCAAAAGCGATACTCAAGCCCAAAGCATCCAAGAGAAGAACTGTTTCCTTTGGCGGTGCGACTTCAGAAGCTGCAACCCAGACCGAAGATGCAGATGTACCTGTTGTGCAAAGAGTGCATGATGTATATCCTAATCTCCCTGCCGGTGTGCCTAGAGATGGAGATGGCATTCGTGAGTTTACCCTTCCCCTACCAAACCAAACCAAGTACAGCGCCAGCATAAGCGTATAGAACAGCCACACTAACACACCCACAACACCAGCATCCCACTATTTCTCCCACATAAATGGCAACCTTGCAATTCATCCAGAGGCAAAGAAATGGACACCTACGTTGAGTAAGTCTTGCATTTTCTCTGTTTTCCCTTGCGTGTGAGAGGTGTAAATGCTAAATGGACAGCAGAAGTCAAGATGACGACGAATGAGTTTAGCGATGCTGTCGCCAGAGCCAAAGAAGCCAGAAAATGTACCGGTGGCGATGAGTGTGGTGATCATTGTCCTTTGTTCGGAGCTGAAGGTCATGGTGATTGGAAGATGGCTTAACTGCGCATGGAAAAGTCAAGAACATTTCAAGATAAACACTGCAATTTTGATACATGGGTTGACTTTGCTGTTTGGAAAGAACGACTGACTAGATAAGAGAGCAGGAGTTCTGTCCAAAGGATTGCAGATTATTTTGTTGATCGTCGCTTGGCCATCTTACAATGGGAAGTCCATTTTCTAAAAAGTCGAAGCGTGTGTATTGGAAAGTCTCCTATTGCTTTTCTGCTTGCTCCAGAATCTCGACTCTAAAGGAAGATATTTGCAAAAAGCATGACTGCTGGTATACTATTGCTCGCTAATGCGTTATAATAACATCGATAATTCGCATCTTGATTCAATGAGACAAAAAAAACGTGAAAATTAAATATTCGTAAGCGACGTGAAAGTAAAACTACATATTAACTCGATTTTTTCTCAAGTAGAGTTCGAATTATCTGCGCAAGAGAAAGCAGACCCAATCTGCCCAGAAGCGTATGCCTCTTTGATCTGCACCACGACACCATAAGTACCTCCAATCATGACAAAGATACCCAATGGGATGAACAAAGCATGCATCCAGAATGAGAATTGCTTGATGGCACTTCCCTTGCGATAATGCATGTGGTCGTAGATCCAGAGCCATGCTGGCAAGGAGATGGCCAGGGGTGCGAAGCAAATGCTGCCGGCGAGAGAGAGCAAGTAGTCGAAGATTGGTACTGCTTCGGCGAGCACGAAGGAAACTGCGGCAAGACCGAACGTGCAGGAGAGCCATGTGCCCCAGTGGACCATGGTGTTGGATTGGAGATGGGGTGATTCGCGAAGGACTCGGACGAAGATGTATTTTGCCGCGACGTGAAGGTAAAGACAGGCGCTGACGACCAAACTAGGCAAAGCGATACCATAGCAGACCATCTTGATGGTTTGACCGGCACTCTATGAGATGAATTAGCGCTTGCAAAGGAGGTTATGAGATTATCAAACTTACGCCCAGAGAGGGACTAGCGACCCACTTTCCACACCAGCGGTAGACAACAAGACTGAAGCTGAGGTATGCAGCAGTCACGATGGCCATGCAGATAAACAAAGCCTTGCGGTAGTCTCTTGGGTTCTTCATCTCGGAAATGACAGGAAGCATAGCACTAGTACCAGCGCCTGATACGAAGATGGTGCAAGATGCGACCATGCCTGCTGCGAAACTTGGGTAGGCAATGGCGTAGAAGCCGAATTCGTAGTCGCCGGTTTGAGGAGCGGCCGCTGGACGATCGCGGGTGGTGACGGCGATGACCAAGATGAAGACGGCGATGAAGATGGATGCAAATCCTATCCATGTTAACCACCCGATCTGGTGGAACTTGCGAACCGATGCTGCGAGAGCCACAAAGACTGTAGCCAGGACGGCCCACCAGACCGAACAAGCCGCGTGGTGTGACAAAGCGTTGATGCCGATTGATACTCCGACAATACCAGATCCAGTAAGGATGACATAGGCGATGATGAAAAGTGCACCGGTCACCTCCTTCATGATAGGTCCTCCAACAACTCCAGCCATGTCGGCGATACTGTGGCATCTCGGGTGGTTGTTTCGGAAGTCTCCTTGGAGGACTGCAGTGTATGTGTTGAGGGCTTGCCAGCCGATGACACTGAGTGCTCCTCCAACAGCACCTAACGAGTACATCGCCGCTGGGATAGACAGGACACCGAGAGCGAAGATCGTCTTGAGGAAGATGACGGTAGCCATTGGCCATCCAACAGTCCGGAAGTTGACTCCATCCTTGGTTTGCTTGAAGACTTCGAAGTCCTCGGTAACCCCTTCGAGCTTTTCCGGGTCCTCTGGTTGTGTTCCTATTTGTAGGTTCTTCTCCTGGTATGACGGGTCGGTAGACATATTGGCTGCCTTCCAGAATATGGACAAGATGCTGAGAGATGAATGTAAGGAAGAGTAGTCATATTCATACTTAGGCACTAGATGTTGCAATACTAGTCATGAGTTACCCCAACAGTTGATCGTAGTCAGGAGCTATCTTAGTGCGCCACGTGAGGTGATAAGCAGGGACTCAAACCTTCCATAGAACCGTTTCATCACCATGGACCAGGGTTGCATATCAGTGTTGGGCATTATCGCGTGTGATTGGAGAGTTTGTCCATGTTTCTTGTTTCTATGCATGTTCGGAGTCAGGTCAGGTTGGAGACATCAGATAAGGGTCAAGATAGGCGAGTTGGGGTCGATGCTTCGGCGGGGAGATGACGATCGTTGGGGTCGCCGAGACAAGTGATATGCCACTTTATGTGATAAGATGTGTCGTTCCCCAAGGGTCTTTAAAACCTGATGGGACATCTTGAAGCGATGCAAAGAGGATTTGACTTGGCATATCAAGACACTTCACAACCCGTAACTTGGGCAGTCTTTTGATCACCTTTTATCAAGTCGGGGGACGGCAGACACAAACCAGACTTGCCGAATGGTTCTAAGCGGCGATTGTTGGACCTTCCTTCTTTCTATGCACTCATTTAGGCTGATGAGGGGACAATTGTCAAAGCCATCGCACTTTGGGCTGGCATTGAACAACAAATCTTAGATCAAGCAAAGGTCTCGCATTCAATGTTCAGGATCGCGCGCTAAGCGATATTCTCATGCTCGTAAAGACTCGAGGTCTGCTTTGGCTTCTAAAGTTCAGGGCGATGTCGGAGTGCATCACAGCCAGCACGGGCGCAATCGGGAAGAAACAACCCCGCGCATCCCCGCCTGTCTCCAGAAGACAGCTCTGGACTTTGTCATAGAATCTATTGACGTGCTTGATTTGTGACAATCGACAACAAACACTTTGTCTCCGTACCACGTTTCACACCACCACTACAAACTTCCGCAAACATGCCAATCACATCCGGCGCACCTGCCCATGGCAACCCAGCACACTTGCTCCCTCCATCCTGGACCAGTGTGATCAGCGCCTGGCTCGCCGAAGACACACCCTCCTTCGACTATGGTGGTTTCGTCGTAGGCGCCGCACCAGCAACTGCTCGCCTCCTCGCCAAATCACCTGGTATCCTCGCCGGTGTCCCTTTCGTGGACGGGATCTTCAAGCAATTGGACTGTAAAGTGGAGTGGCTGGTCAAGGAAGGCGAACTCGTGGGTCAGAATGGCAAACAACATGTAGCCACCGTAACAGGACCCACAAGAAACCTCCTGCTGGGCGAAAGAGTGGCTTTGAATGTCATCGCCAGATGCTCGGGTATTGCTACAAAGTATGCATTCCCACTCCCTCCCCTCTTTCTCTCTACACTCTTCTCTCTTGAAAGTAACATCGCTAACATCAACAACCCCTTCTCACAGATCAGACTCACTCCTCCAACTCCTCCGCAAAGCCGGCTACAAAAACACCCTCGCCGGCACCAGAAAAACCACCCCTGGCTTCCGCCTCGTCGAAAAATACGGCATGCTCGTCGGCGGCTGCGACCCCCACCGTCAAGACCTCTCGACCATGACAATGCTAAAAGACAACCACATCTGGGCCTGCGACAACAACATCTCCACCGCCGTGCTCGCCGCAAAATCAGCGGGCGGTTTCGCCATAAAAGTGGAGGTGGAATGTCAGAGCTTGGATGAAGCCAATCAAGCTATCGAGGCAGGGGCTGATGTGGTCATGCTTGATAATTTTACACCGGGGGATATGAAGGAGGCGGCGAGGAAGATTAAAGAGAAATATGGGGGTGGGGTTAGGGGGCCGCTTGTGGAGGTTAGTGGTGGCTTGACTGAGGAGAATGTTAGGGATTATGTTAGTGATGATGTGGATGTTATTTCGTCGAGTAGTATTCATCAGGGCACCAAGCATGTGGACTTCTCGTTGAAGATTGTGCCCAAGGGGGTGGAGGGCAAGGATAGCAAGGGTGAGAGTGTTGCTACTTGACTGAATTGAGAAGCGGCATTGGATATTAAAGATCATGCATAGAATACAAAGAGAAAGATTCAGGATACAACAGGCAACTGAAGCGACCTAAGAGCATTTTAAACAAGCATGCGAACATACCGTGTCACAATGAATACAAAAGAGCAAGAGTGGTGATACATACATTCCAATCCGAGAGCATTTATACAATGATAATGATATATACAAACCCCCTCCACTACCTCCACCATCTTCTCCCAACATCTCCACCCATCTAATCCTTAACACCCCACTGCCCAACCATCCCCATAGCCTCCTCACCACCCTCCGCCAACTTCCCCCCTTCATCTTTGAGCACCCCAGCCACACAATTCCACCCATCCCTACCTCCTCCATGCCTAAGCACTTCATCCCTAAACCTCTCTCCAGCACTCGGATCCACAGCTCCCAATTCACTCCTCTTAAACACATCTTTCCATATCTTACCAGCAATAGCGCGGTCAAAGAGATATGAATAATAAGTCGCTCCATAGCCAAACAGATGGCCGAAAAAGCCTTGCCAGGACGTTCCAGCGGGCTCGGGGAGAGAGGAATATCTACCCCAGACATCTTGATACGTGCGTGTAGAGTCAAAGCCTGGGGATAGAGGTAAATTGCTGTGGTACGTTTGATCCAACATGGCGAGTAAAAGCTGCGCTTCCGTTTCCGAGCCTTGGGAATACGTGTCCAGATTTACTCTTTCGGCAACTCTGGACGTGTCTAGTGGTTTGTCGGTTTCCCAATGACGGGCGTAGAGATCCAACACTTCGGGCGCGGAAGCGAAATGCTCCATCAGCACCGAAGGCAATTCTGCAAAATCGGTGGCGCAGCGTGTTCCAGAGACGTTTTGAAGCGCCGTGCGGCCGCAGATGGAGTGCAGTGCATGACCCATTTCATGAAACAGCGTTTGCACTTCTCTGAAAGTGAGGAGGGCTGGTCTTTTTGTAGCATTACCTGCTGGGATGGCGAAATCGCAGATTAGTGCTATGGTGGGGAGTTGATACAACTCGTCATTATCGCGGCGGGATTTATTCGCAGCTAGACCATCGGTGGCTGCTTCTTGTGCGGATTCAAAGAGACCACCGGTGGCGTTGCGTAGAGCTTCTGCTTCTTCCAACTCATCAGGGAGAATGCGGCGACTGCAGCGGAGGGTGAAATGAGCGGGGTTGGGAGACTTTCCGGCACGCTCGAAGAGATCGCAGTAGATCACTGCTACATGACCTTCGCGGTCGTCTATAACGTCTAAACGGCGAACATCGTTGTTCCAAGTCTCTCCAGGTGCAGCTTCCTTGGGAACTAGACGGATACCATAGAGACGGTGAAAGAGGCGAGATAATCCTTGCATGACCGTACCCAGGGAGAAGTATGCGGAAAGCACATCAGGGGTGCGTGTTCTCGATCGCATGGATTGAAGAAGCTGGTGTTGGTAGTAGTCTCTATCCCAGGCATTCAAGTTGTCAGGGAAGTTCCCACTGCGAGCATCACATTTCTTCATCTCTAGCAACTCCTGCATCTCACTCTGTACTCGTGGTGCATTGTCGGCGGCCAGCGCGTCTAGGAATTTGACTACTGCTTCCGGGCTCTTTGCCATTTTGTCGGAGAGGGCCATGTGAGCGAAAGAATCGTGACCAGACAGACGTGCAAGTTCAGCACGGCGATGCAGCAAGTGTTCCAGACGCTCGATGTTTGCTTTGGCTGATGTGCGGTTGGCCATATAGATCTCTCGCCTTGTGTCTGCATCTTCTACTGTGCGTAGAGCTAGAGAAGCAGGCATGCCGATGGTGGGAAGGGAAATACTTCCCCAACGAGTCAATTGGCGTACTACCAAAGGGTCCATTCCTTTCAACTTGCTGCTCGGAAGCTTAAGAAGTGGTGTTTGCGGAACCATCTGATCCACGAATTCCGGACCAATCTCAGCAATCTCGTTAGAAAGCTCGACAAATGCCTGACGATCGGTATCCGAGAGGTCAATGGCTGACTTTGCAAAGTCTCTCGCAAGAATGTTGGCGACAGTCAGTTCCTCCTCGCTCCATGATGCGGTAACCTCAGGAAGAGCAAGAGCAGCTTTCAATTGATCGTTCAATCCAGTAGTTGTATTCAAGACATTCATGTACTCGAACATCTGAGCATACGCATGAGTAGCAGCAGCTTGGATGTTGCGATCCGGATGGGTCGAGCGAACAAAGTCGCATAAGTCTATTACGCGACATAGTAGATCACTCAGACGGTCCAAATCCTTTGCAATGCTCTTGTACTGTTCCGTAGTATTATAGGCCAAGACTTTTGTGACTATGCGCTTGCATTTTGCTAGGGTGATGGAAGCAAAGTGCTCAAAGCCTTCGGGTCTAGTGAGGTAGCGGTTCTGGAAGAGTCCCACTGAATTTCGGGATGGATGTGTCTGCCTGGCTGAGAAGTCCTTCCAGAAGGGCTGTGAGTCGAAGATCTGGCGTAGAGTTGCATCCTGGTGCGACGTCTGAGGATCTCGGTGCGACGCAAGCGGCGGCGGGGCGGAAGTGGATGAAGATGTGGTTGCGGAAGTAGCGGCGGTAGCTAGGCGGCGACGATGTTCATGTCGGATGCATCTGGCGCATGTCCAAGGCCTTATCGGCGAGGGCTTGAGCATTATTTAGTGGTTATATAGACATTTATGTACATGTCTTGAATGATGGTGAATCTTTGATGCGGGTGTGACGAGACCGGGGAGTTTCGCTCCGAGCAATTCAAGGTTGGCGGTTGCCAGCCGGCGCAGCTCGACAAGTTCCAAAGCCCTCAATCAACTCTCTAGTCACGCTCGTCTAAACCCGCCGTCGACTCCTCATAATGGCATTCCAGCCTCTCCTACGGCATGTGAGTGAAGCCTGATGATATCCGTCCTTCAATGACTTCCGCTGACATGTCATGCAGAGCGCCGCGCCTGTGGCAGCCCTGACTGCGGCTTTCGCTCTCCAGAGAAGCGCCTACGCCGAGGAGCTTCAACACGTACGACCATTCCTCAATACCTCACCTACGCAAGTCAATCTTTCTCACACCATGCTGCAGCACACGCGCAAACCCATCTACGACTCTCCGGCCTCTGCCGCTCCCTCCCCCGCCGCCATCCACGAGACCACCATCCACCCGGAGCCCGTCACACCCCCGGTCCGCGATGAACAAAAGCAATCGACAAAGGTAACCGCCGAGACCGTCGCCGCCCGTGTCCTCGGCCAACCCGCCTCGCCAACACCCACCGTCCGCCTGGCCGAACAAATCAAGCGCGCCCGCGTCTTCCTCCACGCCCAAGCCGTCAAAGCCGAAGATAACGTCGACAAAGGCCTCACCAAAGCACTCAACCTCGAGCACTCCTTCATCTCCACATTGCAATCCCTCGCCCCTCCCAGAGAAAGCGGCGAACGTCTTCTCCCCGGCTCCGTCTACGTTCTCGTCGCAGCCATGGCCGGCAGCATCGTTGCCAGAAACCGCAACATCCTGCTCCGTGGTATCGTGCCCGTTGCCGCCGGAGTTGGAACTTCTTATGCTGTTCTCCCCATCACCACCCGCAATGTTGGAGATTTGATCTGGAAGTACGAGGAAAAGTACCCTGTCGTCCGCGATAACCACATTCGTGTCCGTGATGGTGTTTCTCACTTCATCGAGACTGGAAAGGCACACTCGCAGATGGGTTACTATCAAGCTGTCGATAAGGTCCAGGGCGTGCGTGAAGCCGTCGAGGAGTGGGTCAGAAAGGGCAAATAAATTATTCGAATTGTCGACTTTATCTCCTGTTGTTTCCTGATAGACCATTTTTCTAACGCCCTTTCTTTTGTGTATCCTGTTCTGTTCGCTAGCAATGTCTGATAAAAAGTCTGTATATTAAGATATTCGCAAGATACACCACTTGTTTCTCGAATTGTTTCTCGAATCGGTCGTTTTTGTTGTTTGGTAATTGATGCCATTTGAATATGCTGATGGATTTCAGCCTAGAAGTGCTCCTATTTGAGTAATGCTCCGCCCTGCATGGCCTGGCCTATCCAAGCCCTGGCCTCTAATCCACGGCCTTTGCAGCAGCAAAACTCTCATATTTACTTCTCAAATACTCCTCGACATTTCTGTCTCCAGTAGCATCGACCCTAGGATCCTCAACCTTCTTCGGCACCTCCTCCTCCGCCTTGTCCTCTTTTACCCCATTCCCATACCCCACCGCTGCCAACGCACTCGCTCCTACACCAGCAGCAGTGCTGTAAGCACTACCAGCGACCTGTTTAGCTTGTTCCACATACGTGGGCTGTGCAATCTCAGGCTCGGGCATGGGATGTTCTTTAGGCGCCTGCCCGATCGTGTTAGGTTCGTTTACGCCGTACGTGTCGCCGAACGTGCCCTCGCGCTTGTCGGGGGTGCCGTCGGCGAGGGTGCCGTGGGCGTGCGTGTGGGATTGCGCTATGTAGCTCGTACCTGAAGTGCCTGTGCGATTTGTGCTGGGCTGGTTTGAAGAGGTCTGCGTGGACTCGGTTTGGTGGATTTCGCGGACGGGGAGGGTGGAAGTGTTGCCGGCGCTGGGGGTGGATGACTCGTTGTAGGGGGTTTCTTGGATGACTTGGCCTGGGGGTGGGCTGGGTGGGTGGGTGTGCTCGCCGCTGGTTGTGCGGTAGAGGTCTGCGTCTTGACGAGCTTGTTGGCTTGCGG
>JGI24891J29808_1000152_pt1 | contig 84725 bp, 91 predicted proteins | sample FreactcultuFSWF8_FD_29808 | JGI IMG/M metagenome (IMG submission 29808)
GAGTCGCCTCNGTCTCCGGTAGTTTGGACTGACTTGAACCCGCCCGAATGGTTTCCGTCCACAATGTCTGTTGACACTGTCTCTTCAGCCCACCGCATATGGACGGCCGCTCTAACGGTTGCGCCACATGCCCTTTCTTTTCTTTTGATTCAATCTGTTTCTGCGTTTTGACTATATAAAGACTGAGTGAGAAAGTCCAGGGGTCCTGGCGGGTTTCGTCCGCGTTCACTGTGTCTTTTGTTTTGCGGATGGATGAATGATGAAGACTGTTTTGTCATCCTGATCAGTCGATGAATATGTTTTATAGAAGATGGAGTGTTTGGCTAGTCATCTGATATATGATGTGAACAGTGTCCTTCACTGAGCAGTGAGGATTCAGGACCTCCCCGTGTGCTGAACTTCGTTCGGCGTATATCTGTAGGAATGCACAATTCTAATATCCTTAGAGGTGACCTCCACCGAGAGCGTGATATCAGCGTATCTGCTTGGACGAGTAAGCCGGTATCGAAAATATTGTGCATTTCTACACACCAAACGGTCACGATTATGGCCATGGGAGATGGCTACAAGTAACAATATTCAGCACATGGGAAGGAGGAAGAGTGAAGATGCAAGAAGCAAAATGCTATTGGGTTTACAGCCACATCACTGCCTGCTACTTATCCAGTTTAGTAGAGGCTGATTTTGCCGAGCGCGTATGTATGTTCCAAGTCTATGTCCTCATCTCTCGTCCTCAAATATGTCATGGCGTTGAGATTTGTGAGCTCAGCTCCAAGGAAGCCTCTGCATTGTTCTGCTCCGAGATACATACCCCATTGGTGACGCTCTCTCAACTTTGACAATTCCGTTTGAGGGTTGTTATCCATGTCCATCTCATCATCGGTTGGCTCAAGGTTTTTGTCGAACGCAAGACTGCTGAGGTTGAGTCCTGGACAAAGCACAATCCGAAGGAAACCTAGATTCTTCCGATCAATGAGATTCTTTGTGCAGTTGATGACTGTATCATGCAGGTACTTCTCAAAGCTGCCCTCCTTGGGGTCTATGGATCGGTGATTAACAACGATAACGGGCATCGATTCGATAGCTATCAATCGGCGATTTTACTACCACAAGTCCTTCTACTGTAAGCTCGTGACATCTCTTAGCTCCTGTAGCTTGTCGGGTGTATGAGTTTCCTCCTGAGCCTCTTCCTTTGCCTCCCTCTTCGCGACCTTGATTGCCTTCTTGCGTGCCCTCTTCTGTGCATTGTTCGAAGCGCTCTTTTGCTTCTTTTTGCGTTTCTCCTCTTCTTCCTGCTCTTTTGCCTTCTTTCGTTCCTCCTCTTCTTCCCGCTCTTTTGCCTTCATTCGTTCCTCCTTCCATGCCTTCTCTTGCTCTCGGAAAGCGGGATAATCTGCCGGCGTCTCGGGAAGTTTGAACGCCTTGGTGTACTGTTCATCAAGCTCTTCTTGATCGACAAACTTGGCGGGCACTCCCAGGTATTCATAGCCAAATTCGTCATACTCAGCGTCAGGGTTGTCCGAGTCATAGAAGCCACGCGATATAGCGTCCTCCTTTGCCTTCTGCGCTCTCTGTTCTGCTCTCTTGATCTCAAGTTCCTTTCTCTGTCTTTTCAAGGACATCCATGATTCAAAAGTGGAATCACCTTTCTGGGGCCGTTGTAGGAGTGGGTCGTCGGGCCTGTCCAAGCCACGCTCGGTGTACAGGCCGGTCTTGTAGTCATACTCGGGCTCCTCGTCAATCTCTCCTTCCAGCCAGTCGGGTCTCTCGCCAACCTCGTAGATTCGAGCGAGCTTGTGCTCCGGGTCCCTGCGATGAGCAACGATATCAAAGTAATAGAGGTCGTCGATCATGTCTTCGTAAACAGCGCGAGGTTGAAGCGAGAGGGTGGCATTTTTGAACATGAGGGCGACTTCCTTGGTCTCTTGTCCGGGGTAGTCAGGGACAGCGCGAGCCCAGCTGCCTCCCCCGGGAAGAGAAGCGGCGCTAGCCATATCTGAAGCAGAGTCCTGACGCATGATATCAGATGGGCGTGATGAAAGTGCTTTGATCTGATCAGTCCTGAATTTCGTAATTTGCAGCCGTGTTGTGGTTGATTGTTAACTTACAACTCGACAGCGATGAGTCTTTTCTGCACGTTCGCTGCGGCACGTTGTCTGAGCGTGGTGGGATGTTAATCAAGACTTGCTCAAATCCAGCCTTCGCGTACGTGACAGCTTTTGTGGAGCAGACGGTGAGTTCGTTCGAAAATGAGGTGGAAAACTTTGTGAAGGTTGGAGTTGACTGAATATTCTTGCATGGAAGGAAGCGAGATGCTTTCGGAGCTCCTGCCTGCTGAGATGTGACAATACTCGTGACAATTTCTGCTCAAGGCAGGAACGATCCTGGGATTAGATAAAGTCGCCTTCACTGATTGGTCTTCACAACCGCCTTCACTCTCACTCCACCCACACAATTCACTGGACGTATATTCGTTGCCACGGGCAAGAATGACTCTTTCTGGTGTGGCAATTATGGAAATGCTAGCGGCGCCAGGGCCCAGTAGTGTTATTTCTCAGGGAAAGAACACCTACCCCAACGCCAAGTCGTATGAATAAATCGATCCCGGTAACACTCGTCATGGGCTGTTGGGTCACTAGAGCCAGAATCAGACTCATGATTCTGTGTTTGGGTGGTTGAAGAGGACTGCCTAGAGATTGAAGCATGGGCAACAGCGAAATATTGTAAAGAAGTAAAAGGTTTTCATATGCATGGCACATATATCAATAGAAAGTAACCAGCAAGCCAGCGCTGCATCCACCTAAAAGATCACCAATCCATCATCCCCTCGACACGTAGCCGTCATACAGCAATTACTGAGCAAGCTTGCCAATACCAGCGTTGGAAGTGACATAGGACTTGATCTCAGAAGCAGGACCAGCAGTAGCAATGGAAGCACCGGAGAACTTGCTCAAGAAGTCAGTGTTGCTCTCGCTGAAAGTGCCAGAACCGCTGAGAGAGTTGGCCTCGCAAGAGCGACCAAGAGCAGAAGAGCAAGCAGAGCCAGAGTCAGCGGTGAAAAGTTCGCCCTTGAAGGAAGAGGCCTCGAGAGGAGCCTCGACGTTCTCGAACACGTTGCCCTCAGCGAGAACGTAGCCGCCCTCGCCAATCTCGAAGGCGTGACCGGAGTTGTCGTTCCAGTAGTTGTTGACAGCGTGGAGAAGAGTGTTGGTCTGGACCTTGGGAGCACGACCAGAGGTCTGGTAGATGTAGTTGTTTTTGAAGGTCACTCTGTCTTCAGCACCATCTAGGTATACACTCCAGTATTGGTGTCCATCGCAGGTGGCGGAGTAGTCGCCCGAGCCATCGATGTAAGAGTTCGAGATTGTGACATTTCCACAAGCATCGGTGCCAAGAACGATGTGTTGTCTGGCGATGTTGGAGGTCTAAGGAGTTGTCAGTCAAAGCATTCAAGGTTGAGTTGGATAGAAGACGAGGGTAGGTGCCGTTCAGATTATCGCATGTTTCACCAGAAATCGCCTGGGCATGCTCAAACCCGACTCCCAGCTTCTTCTCAGAAATCACTTACGGTGACGTGATCAATCCAGACGTTGTCGGTACCTGGAGAGAGACGTACGTTAGTATGACTTTTGGTGGTGGTGTGTTGTCCAAAAGAAGAAAAAGAGGATGTGAAAGATAGATGATGAAGAGATGAACTCTTGATTCATTATTGTTTTCAGGTTTGACTCACCATCCAAAGTAATAGCATCACCACCCCAGACGTAGTGAGGGTTGATGTCGGAGATCTGGATGTTCTGTCGTTTTGTTAGACCGAGCTAACGTTAAGGAGACTCCATACGAACCTGGAGGATCACATTGGTTGCGGAATTGACAATCCGGAGACCCTTGCCCTTGATGATTCCCTTGGAGCCATCACCGACAATTGACTTATCAGAGGCGACAGTGATACCAAGGGTACCGGCAGCGTCGTAAGTAATGCTGGAAACGGTAGGAGCATCGGGCTGGTAGTTGGTACACCAGTCATCCCTGTTCAAGATTAGAGGTAGAACAGAATAGAAACCCTTCGTTCTTACTTGTTGATAGCCTGCTGGCAAGCAGCACCTGTGCCCCAGGGAGAGCACCCAGAAGAGGTAGTGGTTCCCTCGGTACCGGTAAAGTCAAAAGTCTTTGTGAGGACGATTACACGAGGCGAAGAGTCGCCAAGGTAGCTGACAAGCTCATCGTTTGTCGAGGGGTAGACAGCAGCAGTATCACCACCTCCAGTGGTTCCGCTGGCGAAACCTTCAGGCTTGCCGGTGACACCAGTGACAGCAGCAGAGGCCATACCAGCCATCAAGGCGGTGGCAGAAGCAGCAAAACCAGTGTACTTCATTGTGAAAGAGAAGATCAAAGAATGTAGGTAGTTGGATGTATGAAAGAAAGAAAGTTTGGATAGAAAAGAAAAGATAGCAGAAGGACGGCAATGGTGGACCTACATATACTGCTCGATATTCGCTTGAATTTACCGCTTCAAGCGCTTGTTGCAAAAAGATCAGATGTTACATCTTACAGGGCTAGACAATGATGCTTGGTGAACATCAAAAGTTGCGATTTGTCGCACATTGCTGCGCTGACGACGACGGTAAGAGCAACGACGATCTCAATGATCTGTATTCAGGCATGCAGACGACATAAGCCCTAGCTATTCACGAGTGTTGACGCCCACGGTCACTATTGGTGGGCCTGAAACCGATTCACGATGGCTGGAGCTGGGTTCAGCTTATCTGCACTGGCAGAGCCGCAAGCACGACGAGCATCTTGACTCTTGAGCGACTCTGTTTGAGAAACTGTCGGACGAAGAACAAGGAAGGTGCAGGTGGAGAAGAAGTTTCAAGCATTCTGTTCGAAACTCAAGTGGTCTGTGCGTCGTTTCGGAACAATCGGACGATGATGCGATCGGCAGTCCACGGAATTTCTCGAACTGTCAACCTTAGGGCACGACAACGACACCTCTTTGATGCTTCATCCTTCTTCGTTATGAATAGAGATGAGGCACCATGTCACAATCTCTCCGACTGTGACAACATGACAAACATTTAGGCAGCTCATGTTGTTCGTTGCTATAGGGCACAGTATCTTTGTCTTTCGAAAGCAATTGTGTCGAAAATCGAGCTGGCTCTGCACACAGACAGATTTACCCAGTGTGCTAGATTCTGTCTCTTCTAGCCATCTCCTACGGCCATGCCTGGTGTTGTTTGGTCTGTATAAATGCACAGTGTTCTCAAAATCGCTCCAGTCGTCGACAGAGAGCCGCTTACTATTACGCTCTTAGTGGAGGGCTGCACCAATCTCAAAAGTATTGAGCATTTCTACAGCATGCGCGTGACAAAGTTCTGCATACGGGGCGGAAGTAAAGCTCGCTCCTGTGGCTCATACTTTCGCAACTTCGCGTACACTGACTGGATATGCCTCGTGGCGGCGACTGAGATCTAGCGAACAAGACCCGCAAATGAATTGCTGACATTGCTAGCATCACGAGCCGGGGTCATCTTGATGTCCTCCTCACCGCCAGGTCGCCCTTCGTCATCCCTCCATCTCAGGTGATTTTGACAAATTAACAAAGTGTGTTCTGCTACTGTTCATCTACTAAAGAGACTGGCTCTCGGAGACACGCACACCGCTTTGATCAAAGAAAACTTTCTGGCCCGTCCTCAGACTCTCCTGAAGAGCCATCGCAATACCGAGTGATTTCAGCGTGGAAACCAAGGGATGAGGCATTGGTGCTTCGTCGAGTACAGCATCCACCCAGGCTGTGGCCTCAGTCACGAAAGCTTCGGCATACCGATCATACCAGCCAGGATGAACGGGTGTCTTGATAAACCCATCTCGGTCGCAAATTTCGACGGCGTTTATCCTTGGCTGTAGATTGATCGACAGCTTGCCTGCCGTACCAAAAATCTCCGTCGCGTTGTCATATCCATGCGCACTGGTTCGCGAATTGTAAAAAAATGCGATCTTGCCGTCCCAATACTCGCAAATTCCAACAGCATTATCCGCGTCGCCGATGGCTTCAAGCTGTTGGTGATGAGCGGAAGTACCCATGGCGGACACAGACTTTGGTATTGAATCTTCGCCGAAGAAGAACAACGAGAGATCTATATCATGGATGATGGTGTCGATAAAGATGCCGCCGGAGTCTGCCAGGTACTGTTGGTAGAACGGACTCATGTCGAGAGGTTCACATCCTTGTGATCGAATTATCAGTGGTCTTCCAATTGCGTCTTGTTCAATCCTCTTTTTCGCGTCTTGATAGTTCGCGTCAAATCTGCGCACGAATGCAACCATCAAGGTCGCTTTGGGACACATCTGAGCTTGTGAGACCAGCCTCTCCAGCTACATGATGTTAGCCAATCAGGAATAAGCATATCAGACTGCACTGACCTCCTCTATCGTCTTGCAAATGGGCTTCTCACACAAGACATGGATGCCTCTTTCCAGACAAATGCTTGTTTGCGAAGCGTGAAACGGCGTGGCAGAAGCAATGATGACAGCTTCCAAGCCAGGTACTTCAATCATCTCTTTGAATGTAGAGACGACTTGAACACCATGAGGTACCAGGTTTTCATTTGCCCAAGCAATATCGACTTCCAGAGGAGTGCATGCACAGATTAGCTCTGCTCGAGGCACTTTGTGGAGAAGATTGATCGCATGTCGTTTTCCCATCCGACCAAGTCCGATGACTCCCACCTTGAGTTTGGGAATCGACATTTTGAAGTTAGGTCGCAATTGGAACAATTTGTGATTGCTATCTCTTCCTGAAAAAGCGAATGAAAGTCGATGTGGTTCTTTTTGCGAGTTTTTGGTGGTTCGGGATTTGATTCCCGAGATTCACGGAATCCAATTCGCCGGTATGAACTCAATACGAAAGTTTGAGAACGACTGTTGAGAGGTATGACGCTCTTGATACTAGCTGAACAGCTGTCATTTGTAAGCTATGAGATGGAACAAGTGACGCTCTTTCGACTGACTGGTAGGAGTTGGTTTGTCAGCGATTGAGCAAAGCAAGACCCACCGACTGGACAAAATCCTATATAACGTCCGTCGAGATATACACCTGCGATCACTGGAACAGTCACCTTTTCCCTACAAACATTATCATCTAATGGCGCATGCTCTCATCTACGGCGCATCCGGCATTAGCGGGTGGTCTCTTCTGAACCAGACCAGAATCTATCCAACACCCACGACATTCAGTCGCATCACTGGCACCACCAGTCGTCCATTCTCATTAGAAAAGGCCCAGATCCCACAAGATGAAAGAATCAAGATTGCATCAGGCATTGACCTCACAAAGTCGGCCGATCAAGTCGCTGCTGCATTGAAAGAGAAGGTCGAAGACATTTCCACCGTCACCCACGTCTTTTTCACAGGTACTGCTTCTCTGACCTCAATGTCTCCATCCGCTCACATCTCTGCAGCATACATTCAGGAAGATGATTTCGAGACTTTGAAGCAAACTAACACACGTCTGCTTGAGAATGCCGTTCGTGCCATCGAGCAAATTGCACCGAACCTCAAGTCTATCATTCTCCAGACCGGAGGCAAAGGGTGAGCATTTTTATCCAGAAATCCCAAGCTGAATAATGCTGAGAAACATGCACAGATATGGTCTCGAGTTTCCCAAGGAAGTTGGCATCGCCGACCATATACCACTAAAGGAGTCATGCCCACGTATCCCAGAGCCATACGCAAGCAAAATATTCTACTACACTCAATACGACCTTCTCAGGCAGTTGTCTGAGGGCAAATCATGGACTTTCTCGGAAGTGCGCCCAGATGACGTAGTCGGCTTTGCACCTGGTACAAATGCCATGAACATGGCTCAAGGTATTGCCATCTATCTGGCCATGTACAAGGAAGTTCATGGAGCGGGTGCAACAGTGCCCTTCCCTGGCCATGAACACGGCTACAATTCAACTCACACCGACACTTTCCAAGACATCCTATCTCAGATGGAGATCCATGCCGCACTCAACACCGACAAGTGCGGTAATGGCGGTGTCTTCAATGTAGCCGATGGCAAAGTCGTAACCTGGGCTCAAGTCTGGCCTCGCCTCTGCGAACGATTCGGCCTCGTCGGTGGCAGTCCTCAATCTGATGCTACCCCAATGCTCGAGTTTGTGAAGAATAACAAGAACGCATGGGCCACTCTTGCTAAGAGACATGGGTTGAATGAGAAGCTTGTTCACGAGCAAGGCTGGGGACACACCAATTTCATGTTGGTGGACTTTGACTTTGACCGACAGTATGATCTTTCACGTTCGCGTGAGGTTGGATTCACAGAGTCTATTGATACTGCGGAAGGTTACTTCAGGGCTTGGGAGCGTATGCAAACGGCAAAGATGATTCCTCCTTTTGAGTAAGGAATGAGTGTTAGGTTGCAGTGTAGCTGATATGGAAGACTTCACTAAATGACAAGCATTCTGTATGCATGGAAAAACTGAGGCTTTGATAGAGATGGTGATAATTCTGAAAGTCATTCACAATATAGCAACATACTATTACAGAAAACTCGAGCATTGAAGCGAGTGACAAAGCTCGTAAGATAAGACAAAGGAAACATCTCAATTCGTGACCTTTTCATCGTTTGAATAGTCTCTACCACACATCTCTTGGTACATCTAGCCGGAGCAGACGACCTGATCCAAAAAGTCAGAAGGTGTGCACTGCTTTGGTCTTTCGAATTGCTTACCTGGTATTTGCCTACGGCACCGTCGTCGCCTTCGCTGACGGGAACATAAATGTCGACGGGCGAAGGCCCCTCGCTGAAGCCACCATGATGTTGGGTGAACAAGGGGTACCAGAAGAGGGTGCCTGAGGGAACCACATGAGTTAGTGTGGACTTTAGATAGTATTTCCCGACCTTTTCTTACCTGTCTGATCGTTCGCGCAGTTGTTATTGATGGTTTGAGTAGTAGAGGTAGACACGGTCTTCTCATAGCCATAAGTGATAGACTGGCTGGACGAGAAAATGGTGAAGAAGTCTTCAGACAGCGAAACACTGGCCTCAACCCTATTGGTTTGAGATTGCTCCGTGGTCAATTCCCAGCTGGAGCCACCGGGAAGTGCACTCAAGACCTGCTGCTTGAAGTTTTCGGGCGCGGCGTTCTCAATGCGATAAGCTTCGGTCCAAGTGTTGTCGCGCTTCATCTTTGTTGGGTTTTGATCGGATGCATATGCGGACACGAACATCGAGCCATCTTTGTCGGTGGATTTACCTCCCGCTCCGGCGTACTTACAATCGGAGATGAGGGTGTCAGTGGCATCGACCACCAGGAACTGAGGCACGGGCTTGTAATTGTCGAGACTGCAGATGGACACCTTCCAGGGGACGTCAGCAACATGCTTTTCTGAGTCACTGAGATGTACTCACGGCGCAGTTGTCTCCATTGAAGACGACACAGTTGGCACTACCTCCTGCTACAACACATGTCAGCAAATTCGTTCTCTTTATCTTGCGAGATTATCTTACTGAATGTCCACTGATAATTGGGATCACTGTTTGCCTGAGCATTGATCTGGTCAAAGGCAGATTGACCTTTTCGCAACAGAAGTCAGCAATCTGCTTCTATTGCTAGTATTACAATTTTGACCTACAGCCATTCCAATCAGGGGTTCTCGAAGCGTCACAAACAGCGTCGAAGCTGTAGCTCTGACGCTTGTCAAGAGCTCTGGCGGAAGACAGGGTGGCCGAAGCCAGAGCAACAACTGCTGCACCCTTGAAGGTGGAAAAGGTAGACATATTGTGATGACGATGAGTTGCTCGGGATTGTCGGAATGTTGGATGGAACGAAAGATGATCAGTTGTGATCGGTGGGTTCCCATGCTATCTTTATAGCCATCTTCGAGTTGATGGACCTCGGATCATTTGTGACAGATTCATCGTCTCCCCATTCGCATCTATGCAAAAGCAATGATGAGCAGCTGATCATCTCGAGATTGACTCCTACTCCGAGTACTCAGCATTTCAAACTCGGAAGATGCGCATTCAGTTTCCCTTATTTAGAAGGTGTCATACGAAGTGGATAGCAGACTCAGATCATGATGTGGTGTCTTGTTGCATGCTTGCCTCGTATACCATGCGAGGTGGTTTAGAATTTGTTCCTTCGTTCTGACGATCTGTTTCTAGATATCATCGCAACTTCTCACAGGATCTGATTGCGGAGATTTCGTATCCGTGAGAGAAGATCCCCAGGTGCTTCATGATCTTTGTAATGATAGGCTTCCTTGGCCAAAGATGTGAGGAGACAGACGGATTAGAACATCGAGGCCATCGCTCAATCCCTAGTTCTGATGCGCATGATGTCTGTGAGATCAGAGTGTTGCCACTCATATCCATTGCCAGCGTGTGCATTGTCGTAAAGTAGATCATGGGCGGGAGCGAGGACTTGTGGTTGCTTGTCAGACGATGAAGAATGGGTGGAGTAACGTTGGAGTAGCTCCAAGCATTGATGCTCAGGTGGTCTACTATACATGATCATCCCCACGTGCTTGTTTGTGGCCTCAGGAACGGGAACGGCAGGCCTCGTGAATTAGTCCACATGCGGTTTGATCTCGCGAGATGTGATCCTTCGACGTTGACCAAAGGCAAAGATTCATGTCAGACATTTGAACATCATGGCCATGACAAGTGTCAAGCTTCGGGCTGAAAAGAAGCCGTGTCTTGAGACTTGGCTCGCAGATCTTGCCATCTTGTGTTAAACCTCAATGTTGATCTTCAGCTGGAGTTCGCAAAGTTTGACTCGCCTTGTGAAATCCGGGGAGACAGATCTGCCAAACGGTTCGACCATTTGATGATCATTTCTCAATTCTGATCCGAATGCGAGCTTTCACGAGGGATATCCAGAAGACGTCGACGCATGATCCAGAATCGTCGCAAGTTTGAACACCATCGCACAAAAGGAGCCCAGAAACGTCTCGCGAAATCCTACCTTGATGGGTGGCTTTTTGCATTCGTCATTGGCGTATGAACATATGCCACATTCTAGTCAGAGATGAGGCGGGGACAAGGCGAAAAAACTTGATTCTGATGGCTGGTACCCCTAGAGAATCCTTCACGCTGTAGTGTCGAGATAGTCGAATTCCGTTACGACGGACGCTGATTCTGAGCCCATTAGATTTGCCCCTCCGGTCTATAACATCACTCTGACAGTACGTAACAATGATATATCCAGCGGTAAGATTGTGAGAGGTCTGTGAGGGTTCGGAGAAAGTCCAGAGAGAGTGTAAGAAATCCAGCTCCCAAAGGGCTCTCCCTGACTCCTTAATACCGTCGTGCATTCCGAAAGTCGTTGATAGCTTCTACTAAGGTAGAACGAGATAGATATGACATGCACTGAATCGATGTTTGATAGTCTTGTGCCAAGTTAGTGTATCATAGCTTTGTGACTCCATTGTTTGATCAAAACGAAGGAAGCGAGGACGCGAAGTTGAAAGGAAGGTAACGACATCGCCTGACCTCGGGCCATGACTTTTGGCCGTGACCAAGACTTTTGGCTACGAACCCCCACGCTTTCGAGAACTTGAGCTCTTTCCTCCTGGCAACTCACTGCTACATTTGCATGTCGAAATTCAATCGAATTGAATTCGGCTTTGCCAACATGTTCATCACTATTCAACTGGTAGTATTTGTACGAGACTATATACAGAAGGAATGGGAGCTCGACATGGACGCGATTCGGAGTGTCCAATTCGGCAAGGCTTCTATCTCAGCGTCGTTCTGATATACCACGGCACTTCAAGACAAAAACAGCACGACACCGTAAGCAAGGTCAAAGCAGATTCCCTGGGTATCTGCAGGAAGAAAAATCGATGAACAACGGCAATAGCCATGCAGCGGGTACGAAACACAAAGATCCGGCGGGCAGAGCCACATAGTATATACACAAGACGAACAGCGGCAATAGCCATTTAGTGAGTATAACGGAAGAACAGCGACAATAGCCACGCAGTGAAAAATATAGCGAAAGACCGGCGGCGATGGCCACACCGTAGGCGGGAAGAAAACACAGGCGGCCAGAGCCACACAGAAAGTAGGAAGAGAAGCACCAGCGGTCAGGGCCACAAAGTCTGAGCAAGATTCAACAGGATTCGGAATCCTCTTCTTATGTGGCTTTCAAGGTGTGGACGTCAACACAATCGAAGGGTGACAAACTTCATTCTGTCGGATGACTTTCGAAGTTGTCCGAACCATAGCCATATTCCTCGCCTGTGCTTCTGTAGATATTACGGCGAGGAGGAACCAGGTAAGCCCGAGGCTGGCGGCGAACCACTGCTGGCAGCATGCCTTCTCCTGGCGAGAGGCTCTTTCTCCGAAACTCCTTTCCAGCCGCGGATTATCTCCGTGTCGTGCATTGGTACCGGCTCTTGTCCATTGCTCGGTGCTGACTTCTTGTCTTTGAGTGGAGGGGGTCTATGGCAGATTTGGTGGCGAATGGGCACGAAGTGTGACAGGGGTGGGCAAACATTGTATCTTGTGATGTCTTCGTGTTCGTGATAAAGAAGTGTTGCTGGTCTGAAGTTGGTCAATCGCGCAGAAGTGTTTGTCTGCGCTTCGCGCCGTGATTTTCCAGTCAGAATCACTTCAGTCGCACCTTCCACCTTGGCACTTTCAGATCCGCTATTGGTTCGTTCCACGTGCTCTTGATTGTGTCATAGCTTATCTTCAACTGCATCATCTCAAAGCATGAATAGCATGGCGCCGAGGGCCAATAACGCAACAAAGCACATGCTTCCACCCGGTCTAGCCATTGCACCTGAAACCTTGTGATCAGCAACCCGGACGCAGATAGGGGCACTTCCACTGCTAGTGAAGAGCAGCACATGAAGACGCTGCACATCATGCTGGAACAATGTATCGTTCCCAGCCGAATAGATCTCAGAAGTCGTGTAAGCAAATCGTGCTTCGCTTTTCTCATAAGCGCTGTAATACTTCTGCTTAATATTGAGCAATGCTGTCGCAGAGTCAGAATGAATCTTGTAATCTGCCTGGACATGGGATAGAACTTACGAGCACTACCGACACTACCACTTCCCAACTTCCCCGAGCAGCTTTCTGGTATGGGAGTATTGCATCCTACACCCGGAGCGAACCCTTGATTCTTGAGATCTTTCGTACACTGCTCCCCTAACGCATTCGTACAATCACCCAGATCCGTCTCCTTGTACGCCTTGGTAACAGAATCAGGAATAGGTCCCAAGGGTATAGAAACACAAAATCTCGGCTCTTCAACACCTTCCAAAGTCTTTAGTGTTTCGTTAATCGTTGTATTCCAAGGCCAGGAAAGTTCGTAGATGGTAGCCGCCACGCGAGGATTCTGAAGATCTGTTGTTGTGTTGGCTGGAGGTTCGAATTCGGCGATCATGACATTGAGACTGAAATTTTTGTTGCCGATTGGAACCTTTACAGCGTGGTTTAACGTGGGAGCCGTGAAGGTCTGATTCAATTCGCCAAAGTTGAGGTCAGCACCGCTGAAAGTTCTAGCCGCTGCTAAGAGTGTGAAGAAAGCAAGCACGGGGATTTTCGAAGTCATGGTAGATCTGGGTGCGAGTGGTTATTTTCTGGAGAAATGGTCGAGCGCTGCATACCTGGTCATTGACTACTTATATTTGTTCATGCTGTCCTCTACTGAGCATCTGCAGTGTCACCCGCCATGCCAACAATCTGATCTTCAAATCCCACGCATATGATTGGGGTAATACACCTTCGAAGGATTCTTGCATCCTCCTTGGCCTTCTTGGCGATGTAGGAATGCTTCAATATAGAGCAAGGCAGAACCGGTGACATGCTTGGCACGACGCAATACTGCATCACTATCTATTTATGGGCCCTTGCCTTTACCATCTGTGCTTAGGCTTGTCATCAGTGCAACTGTAGAAATGCAGGATACCCTTCTCAGTGAAGGCAACTTCCAGTGATAGCGTATCTGTCAGCGAGTCCAGAGGTGAGTAGTGGTAATTGTACGGCAAGAGGAAGTAATAAGTATCTGCTACATCAGTATATACCTCAGAACAAGAACACGACCACAGTCAAAGCTAATAGCACGGAGAAGTGCGAAGATCTTTCGAAGCTGCTTGCCCCACTGGTGACCGCGTTGCTGTCTTTCTTCAGCCGAGTGGTGTTGACACGACTACAAACCGAGATGATCTCTCCATTGTCGCCATGGAAAAAGACCGCATGTAGACGGTCAGCCTCGCGCTGATAGTAGCTAGAATTGCCAGCCGAATGGACTGGAGATTGATACCACCCAAAACCAAGCGGGGATTCCTGGAATAGAGGGTCGGTTGTATCGTTTGTTGATAGACGGCCCACAAGATCTGCAGAAACAGTCAATATCATTATGGAAGGATCAGAAGGTACATGGTAGACTTGCTGTGGCTCAAGAGACCACCAGTTCCCAACCTTGATATGCAGCTTTTTGGCATCCACGCTCCTGTACAAGAGCCAGATAGCTGGGTAGATGTCACGTTCGCAAGGTCCTTCATACACTGGTTTCCCAGCGCATGAGAACAATCACCGTCATCCTCATCTCTATACCCGTTCGTCGCCGATAGTGTCGATGCCCCAGTTGCAACCGTCACACAAAGTTTTGGTACAGTATTTTGACCGAAGGAAAAGGCGCTCCTGAGAGTATCATTCAGACTGTAGTCCCCGTCCCAAAGCATGTTGTAAAAAGAAGCAGCGACACGTGGGTTCTCGGCATCCTTTGCGATAGAGCCAGTTGGTTGAAGTTCGGCCACATTGACTTGGAAGGTATAGTTCTGCGCGCCCAGTTGGAAAGGGACCGACTTGGTGGCATTGGGGTTTCTATTGCTCTCCTGGGCGTAGGAAGCGTTCCACGGGCCAGCCCCGAAGACACCATCAGAAAGTTGGGCCCTGGCCGATGAGAAAGCAAAGGTCCAGAGCAAAAGCAAAGCCTGATTGATCATGATCGTAGTTATTCGAAGAAGTCAAATTTCAGTGGTGGGTTAGTCTTCGAAGCCAAAGGTGATTCGAGCATTCTCGACGGGATGCTCAACTTATAACTGTTTCAAAGAGCACTCTGAGGTTATTACGGCCGCAGTGCTGTGCTCAATATCCAGTTTCCATCATGTGCTAACTCGATGCCGTGCATAGTCGCCGCGGAAGGATTTGATAGCCCATCACTGTGCCACCTTGGCGTGTTTGGACGTGGAGGGAAATAGAGTATGGCGACCGAAATAGGGAGGGAGCTTCAGGCAGCGGACGTCTTGGCACGAACAAGAAATATGACATAGGGATCGGCATTGCCAACCTGACAGAAGGATTCGGGGTACCGGGAATAATCATCAGTCAGATACACCCTTGCTTTGATCTAGGAATCGTGTCTGATTTCGCTGTGAAAACTTCTGGCTTGAATCTATTGCTTTCTGAACATTCACCTCACAGCTAAGTTTCTCTCCGTCTCACCCATCTGCATTGCATTACATCTATCTTGTGGCATGACTGACCAATCTCGCACCTTGGACACCAGGAGTTCTGCCAGCGCTGGTACGCTCAAGGTAGCAAGTATCGCCGGACATGGTCACACCTTGGCAAGTCGGTGCCATCATAGCGCAGAAGCTCATACACTGCTGGAAAGTTGCTCCTTCCACTGTGATGGCGTCCAGGTTGACAAGACTTGCAGTCGTAGTGTTGTCGTCATTGCATTGGACTTCAAAGGTTGATCTTGTAGATGGGTCGGTGTACAGAGTGTTGTTACTAGCTGGGCAAGAGATCCCAGTTGCAGCAGGAGCTGGAAGAGTTGTATTCGTGGGCACGGTCGTGTTTGCGAAAGGAGCTTGGGTGGAGATGGTGGAGAAGGTGGAAGACAAGCCAGCAGTTCCTGCTGAGATTATGGTTGAAGTAATGTTGATAGTTGCAGTCGAGACAGCGGCAACAGATGAGGTGTTCAGCGGCAAAGAAATGTTGACTGGCGGAGAGCTGGCCGCGGTAGTAAGTGGGATGGCAACGCTTGTCGAAGTGTTTACAGGTAATGACACGATGAGCGGTAGAGAGCTAGCAGCTGTGGTGAGAGGAATGGCAATACTTGAGGAAGTGTTGAATGACAAAGAAACATTGACCGAGACCGAAGGGGCTGCAGCAGAGGGTCTGTAGGACGTGGGCCAAACGATGCTAGAAGAGTTTGAGGCAGAGGGAAATGCAGCCGACGGAGATGAAGCCGTGAATGTTGGAGCTACAGCGGCTGAAGTTGAGCTTGCTGCTGCGCTAGAGACAACTGGGGGGCTTGCCGGTGCAGGAATATAGCGCAAAGCATTGTAGTTTCTGTAACGGTACAAGAACTCCAAGATGATGGGTGTAGCATCTATTGGTGAACCAGTATCCTGACTGAACCAAGCGTGTTTACCGCCTGCAATCTTATAGTGGGTCACGATACCCTGGTTGTTTGCCGTGCCATACTCGTATTTAGTCACTTGTCCATCTGCTAGCGGCGTGGCGACATTGGCAGTGGAATAACCATTGCGAACTGACCAGTCAGAGATCCAGTGAGGAATAGTTGGTAGGCAGTAGCCGCGACGTGGACCACCGTCATAAGACACTGTACCATCTGCATCGCCATGGAACTCCAACATTGGAACATTACGTCTGCCGGGGGAGCACACGGGCTGCAAAATAGTGTTGGTGAGAATGGTAGAGGGGACGCTGCTGTTTTGAGGGCAGTTCGCAGAAGTAAGGTTCGTGTACTGAGCGCCAGAACTAATCGCGAAAGCACTGAATTGATTCGATAATGAAGAGTTGCAGGCTAAGATTCCTGCAAGACCACCGCCATTGGAGTAACCTGTAGCAAGGATACGAGTGGTGTCGATACAATAGTTGGATGTCATGTGAACAAGCAAATCTTGTACGAAGGTTTGATCATCCACATAGGGAGTCTGTTCAACAGCGTCCGGGTCGCTTTGCCACTGAGGGTAACTTCCAAAACCGAGAGGGTATACAACGATACCATAGGGGTTCCAGACTTCGCTAGAAAGGTCGGAATATCTCTCGATATTGACTGGGGTCTCGCTGCGGCCATGGAAAGCCATGATCAAAGGAGCTGCGCTGTTGATATCATACGAAGAAGGAACATGGATACTGAAGGAACGATTGAGGCCGCCAGAATTGATGCTGAACTGCGTAGTTCGACCTCCAGCTTGAACTCCGGCAGGCAAGGATGCGCCACAGCCGCGACCCGCATAGATATCGTTCCGTGATGGGACAGGGTAATTTGCTCTGTTAATGATATAGGCGCTGTTGACATTCTTTGAAGGTGTCGAATTTTCAAAGCCTTTTTTGAAGTAACAGGCAGTTCCAAAGTAGGATACTGAGACACAACCGTCTTTTGCATTGCATGCTTCAAGACACAGTGCAAAGCTAGAAACGTCGATGACACCAAAGGAGGAAGGCGAGGTGTCAAAGCCACAGAGAATCTGCCAGTTGTTGTCTTCGCTATCTGCATATGTTGTGAAGTTGTACGAGGGGCAGAGGTTGCCCGAAGTTGACGGTACTGCAGACGACGAGGATGAACTCTGTGCTGTAGAGGAGGACGATTTGGTTGTAGTACTAATGGCACTGCTCCTGGCCGAAGAGGCGATGGTCGAAACCAGACTCGATGTTGAGGATTGCTTAGAAGAGGAGCTAGCTGCACTGCTTCGAGCTGACGAAGCTGCGGATGATCGGATGAAACTTGGAATACTGCTGCTAGAGGAGGATGAGGATTTTGAGCCGCGGTCATCGTTAGGGGCATCAGAGACTCGGACGGCAGAAATCACATTTGCGTTGGCGGATGGGTAGGTCGTCATCTTCTCTTTCAACCAACAAGTCCCCGAATTTGTACCATTGTCCCCGCCGACGTAAGTGAATCCGACACAAGGTTTCGACGTGTCAGCATCGCAGGCTGTCATACAGTCCAAGTATGAAGTTTCGGCTCGAACGTTGGTGTACGAACCACGGTCATTGTCGGCCGAGCAAGTGACGAGATAGCCGGCGCCATTGCTATCATAGATAGTGCGGCCATTTGCTTTAGGGCACGCACTAGCTGTGGGGATCGCAGTGGTGGTTGATTTGGCGCTTGCCAATCCGATCAATGCGGCAAGACCAAGAAGACGACTGAATTTGCCAGCCATGTCGATGCTTAGACTCGCTGTGTCTACACATCGTTATTAGGAACACTCAGGGATTTATATACTGGCCTGATGTGAGGCTGAATACTCAACAGACGCGTTGTGTTGGCATGTGTAGCAGAATGCTGGTCCAGAATGTCACCTCGTCCATAATGTTCGTATTAGCATGCAAGGATGATATTCCGAAGTCTAGGTTGCGGATTCAACAGAAGCAGCAATGAGTCAGGTTCCGAGGAATGTGCCAACCAAGTCCCGGACCGACCGAACAAAGGCGTAGCGTTGGAATCGTGCCTATCCAAGAGTAGCTGGTGAAACTCACGATTACATCGTGATATCAGAGATCGTCCGATGAAAGAGTGATAAAGTTAAGGTCTGTGGACGCATCTTGAGACCCTGAGTCCTTCACAACTTCCTCTTACCAGAATCCTTCGTGATATCGGGTAATCAAAGTACACTTGATAGAAGAATGGCATGCGCTTGGTGCCATCTTCAGACCCCAGGAATGTCAATTTCGCAGCAAGGAGGCTTAAGTATGTGACAAGACCTTGGTTTTCTGGAAGTTCCATGGCCAGGCGCCAACGACGATTTCGGAGGAGATGCATGTCTCAAGTTGATGCAAGATTCGATAATCAGCAGGAGGATGCTGCGACCCTCCTTGTTCAATGCAACGCGACGGAATGTTCAATACTAGTGATTTTTCATGCGAACTTCCCAACAAAACGGGAGTGCACATTTCGGGACACCAAGATTCATCGCGCTGGAATATGGAAGAATGTTTTGAGAGTTGGCAGAAGTCGTTTAGGATGACTTGCATGAAGAGTGGAAGGGAACCCTTGGAAGTCGCGACGAGCGGAAATCGGGGCGAAAGTTGTTTCCCGAGCGGCCAAAAGTCGCGACCGCCAGGGTGCTACCAACACCAACCACATGAGCGACTGGAAGGTTACGACATTGCTGGTTTGTAGCATGCTTACTTCGATTATCAGGCCCGGGGAATTAAAAGGACAGCGCAAAATCATTCAAACTCTAGCTATGTGAAGAGGCTGGCCAGAAATGTGGTTTCAGCCACGTACCATGCTCACGACCTGTGAGCGTTGCTGATTTACCGACAGACAACCACGACTGTTCAGACGTGCACGACGAGACATCACTAAACTCGATTGCGAAACCAAAAAAAGTGTAGAATCAAACATTATTGCAATACTGAGGAGATCGAAGCCTCGCTTGTCTCAGGGCTTATCCTTCCAGGCTTTGGTCAAGTACTCCTCTGCCTGAGTGAACTCGAGATCCGGCAGCAACTGGTTCCACTCGTCCGAACAAACAAACTCTCCGGCTGCAACGCCTAGAAGGATACTGCCAACCATGAACTTCGACAGTTGGTCAACCTGATCTGCTGGAATGGAGGGATGTTCGATCTTTGGGGACCATGAGCTTTTCCAAGACCCATCCTTCAGCTCTTCTACGGGAATCTTCTCCACCTTGGCGGATTTACCTGACAATCGAGAGTCAGTATAGACTTAACACACGTAGAGGGGTACAATTACCTCGGATCTTCTCGCTGAGAGCGACCAACTCCTCCATGGACAATTCGTTGCCTGAGATACCACCAACAACAGGCCATTCGCTTTCAAAATCGATGGCTCGAGCAACGACCTGAGCAAGGTCCTCGACTGTCGTAAAGGTGATGCTTCCATCGACCACGAGGTGGCGACATTGTTCGAAATCAAAAGGAGTTTCAGTATTCTGAAGATGTTTGGTCGACTTGTAAGGGTATGTCAAGTAGTTGAGGAACAGGCCTGGCTGGAAAAGGGTGTATTCCAGGACCTAGAAGCAGACAGAACGTCAGTAACAGCGTAGTGTCAGGCTTATCAGAACCCACCTTCTCTTTATCGTTCAGCTGCTGGAGATAACGACGTATCTCGCCCTTGTAGGCATACCAGCCCATCTGGTCAGTACCGGACCTAAGAGGAATTAGGTTGAGGAAAAATATCGAGTACTGGGACGCATGACATACGAGGCCCATTCACTGGGTGCAAAACGCTTGACTCCGGCTTGGACTGCCGCATTGATCAGGTTCTTCTGAAGGGGGCTAGAAGGATCATCCTGTTCAGAAATGAATGAGAGAACGGTGTGTACTCCGTTCAATGCTTTGGTCAATTGAGCTTGATCCTGGTAGTCTACCTGAACCCAGGTAATGCCTTGGGTGGCAGCAGGAGCTTCCTGTTGGTAACTGTTAGCCAAAGACTTAATACATGGGTCCATATCTCCACACCTTTCGGGACAATAGCACAATCTCATGCTTCTGAGTCGCAACAAGGACATCAATAATCTCCGAGCCAACATCTGTTGTGCTGTTAGTGCTAGTGCAATGGTATAGGTGATTTGATGAAGAACCTACTGCCCGAGCCACCCGCGAATGCGATTTTGACCATTCTGATGATAATGTAATATGTCGGTTCTCGAGGTTTGGTAACTAATGGTTGATTGTGTTTGAGGAAATGCTAGGAGACTGGAGCTTGTTTATGTAGGCTTTTAGTCCGGTCGAACGCTCGGTGGAAGCGACGGCTCATGTTTATACGAGAACATCACAGCTTGAAATTTGATCGTCCGCGCTCATACATTCGCCAGGTGCTGATGAAATGGTTGGTTGTGTTGGCGTGAGCATTGGTTGTTCCGCCGAGCTCGGTGGAAGCAGGTGCAATCTTTGCTGACAAACCCCGCTGTTTCGACCGAAGCCTCGAGCGTTCAGCCGAACGACCGAGCATCCAACATAATTTCCTCAACATTGCGACATATCTCGGAAGTGCAGTTTCCAACAACAGACAATGACGATATTATCGGACCACGATTCAGAACCTACACTTAAGCGTAGAAAGATCCGCAAGGGTACGCAGAGCTGCTGGGAATGCAAGCGACGCAAGGTTCGATGTTCGGGCGAACAGATCTGCCAGAACTGCCAACGTCGTGGTACGCCTTGTATCGGTCAGGACTTACCTGACGAGCCTCAATCTGCCGAGATCAGTGTTCTTACGCCAGAGTCGATTGGAAAAACGGCGGTATGTGCCATTTTCATTGCAACTCCTCGTTACTATCACCTTTCACTGTGAACACATTTGGACATGATGAGGCTGTGGATATGCAAGATGATCTTCGTGTTGGGGCATTCATCCATAGAGAGGAGGCACTATCGGCGCCCTCTCGTTGGTCACGATACAAATTCGGAAAGAACTTTGCATATCTCAGCTGCAAGCGTGGCCGAGTCTAGCATGCACAAGAGAGCTTTGTGTTCAACCTTGGCGAGATGTTCTGTCTGACCAAGCCAGGATGCCAATCCGACCGCGACTACGCGCTCACTATATACCACGCCTAGCTCGAACAACACGGGGAGTGATGATCTGGAACAAGCTCTTCGATCAGCGTGGCCGAGTCAACATGAGATTGACCTCATCACAAAATTGCCGATTGGCTTGTCGGTGTTTTTCCACAATGGCGTCTGCACATTGTACAACAACCCCACGAGTCAACAATCATCTCCAGAAGACATCCTGCAATTACCACCACGAGGTTCACACCCTGTGCTGATCGCACGAAGCCTTCTACTGCTCGGCAATTACTTGCAAGGAATCGTGCTCCCTGATGGCCGGTCATCACCAAAGCCGGGATCAAAGTACCACAACATCATGTGTCATGCTGTTGAGACTGCCATCAAGCTCGTCACAAAGAACGAAGATCTCGTCAATTCTGTCGAAGGCATAGAATGTATCATGCTAGAAGCCGCCTACCAAAATTATGCTGGAAATCTGCACCAAGCTTGGATGGCAGTGCGAAGAGCAACGACTACTTCACAAGTACTTGGATTGCATCGATGCGTCAGCTCTCCATCGCTGAAGTTCCTTGAACCGCAGACAAGGACATACTTCAACGCGGAGATGACCTGCTTTCGATTGGTCCAGATGGATGCGTATCTTGGTCTCGTGCTAGGACTGCCACGGAGTTCGCTCCAAGCTCATGGTAACCTCGAAGACTTACAAAAGTTTCAGCCAGTAGATCGAATAGACCGCATACACTGTCTAGTGGCAGATCGCATCCTCCGACGCAAGAGTGACGACCTGTCTGAAACTCAGGAATTGGATTTGCTCTTAGAAAAAGCAGCATCTGATATGCCATCTCAATGGTGGCTCATGCCTGATCTATCGCCTGGTAGCTGCACCGAAAGTGAGCTTGCGCGCGATACCAATCGTCTCATGACACAATTCTCTCAGTACCATCTGCTGATTAGGCTGCATCTGCCATACTTGATGCGCTCCTCTTTCGGAGGGTATGGCGACTATAGCAAGATGACAGCTGTGAATGCTAGTAGGGAGACGCTGAGTCGTTACCTGGCCTTTCGTGTCAACAACCCTACGCACTTTTACTGCCGTGGGACCGACTTCCTTTGCTTCATCGCTGCAACGGTCCTGTGCCTTGCACATATCGAATGTTGTAGATGCCGGCAAACGCAGCCCAGCGGTCAAAACGCCTTCAGCCTACTCGTGCATACCCGATCTAGCGACATTGGTTTGGTGGAAAAGATCACCGAGATCATACAATCAATCGCACAAGACTTTGACGAAGATGTCATCGCATCCCAGATCCTTTGCGTCCTCAACCAATTGCTGAAAATTGTGGGCAAGGTCGCAAATGGTGTGAGTTATGGAGTTGAAGCAGGTGACAGTGTAGGCGAAGGCCTCGCATATCACGGCGAGGAGACGGACGGTGGTGAAGGGCTGCAACTGCAGATCCCGCACTTCGGCACTATCGAATTCCTTCGCCATGGTATACAGCGATCTGGGCCAGTAACGACCGTGTCTCAAAATCCAACTCTTTCAACTGGCGAGGGGCTTGACTTCCTGAACGTGAATGGTTCAAGTATGGCTCCTGTTCCAGGGATCGATGGCGAGTGGGACATGCAGGGTATTGACCTGGCATTATTCGAAGGGCTGTTTGGCGAGTCAAGCGTGCTGGATGCGACAGGCACATTGAGCTGGATGTAGACCGAATGTCGGGTGCATGGCGTTAAGTAACGATCAGAGCTTCAAGGCGGTCAGCATTCTGCCACGTCCGCTTTGTAACTCCAGCAAAGCTCAGTCTCAACTCACATCTCACGTTCCACCTTCCAAATGCTCAAGTACATCTGCGTGAAGCGTTCGTGCATCTCGACGTATGCTTGGTGACCCGATGTGTATCGAGACTGGACACGCGCCACCGGTTCAGGAGCTGCAGGACGCCCCTCGTGCCAAGTCCTTCGGGACCGAAGCCTCAAGCTCGCGACCGAGCCCCCTCCTTGCAACATACTGGCCGCCGTCTTGCTTTCGTTCTTTTTTCGATCTCAAAGTGTAAAATCTTCGGAAGCATTCCAAGTCCGTGACCGGGCCTCCTTCTTCTTTCCTCTCGAATTTGCGTTCGCAATACACGGCCTTTCAGCCATGTCTTTGCCGGAAGCCCATCCTCCGAGTGGGACATCTTCGCTGAAGAAAACCATCACCCGCGGCCACAGCTGTATGACTTGCTCGGCTCGTAAGGTTCGGTGCGATGGACAGAGGCCTTGTGCGACATGTACAAAATCTGCGGTTCCGTGCAGTTCAAAGCCGACCCAGCCAGCTCGGGCAAAGGCCGCAAACGCTGCAAAGCGAGCTCGGGACCGGGGAAATGTGTCTTCTACCATAGAGCACACACCGGATCTTGACAAGCAACAGTCGAGTGTTGCTGAACACATCAATGATCAAGGTCACTCGCATTATGTTGAGAAGTGCTCACCATAAATCATATCTCTGCATTGACCGAACACTGATACATCTTGCAGCACTATGTGGATTGGAGTAGGCAAAGAAGTATCACAAGTCTCGCCAGTGCGATCACCCTTCAGGACTGACGTCAATCACAGCTTCTTAGTCCGACAAATCAAGAAGACTCGGAGACCGATCTTGCCCCGACGCCTTCGACAAGCTCGAACCCGTTTGTTGCCGAGAGTCTCATCCTCGGAGGATCTCCAGTTAACTTGGCTAGCAAGCATCCCAATTCGGCGTGTCTGATGTGGCTATGGCAGACCTTTCTGGAGAATGTCAATCCTCCGGTCAAGATATTGCACACCCCCACTGTTCAAAAGATCATCTTGGGCGTGGCCTCTGGTCTTTCGAAAACGATGCCCGCAAATAAAGAGGCACTCTGTTTCTGTATCTATCTGATTGCTATTTGCTCCGTACCTCATTGCAACCATGACGAATGCGAGAGAGTTATGGGTCAGCCGATGGATGAATCAATCGATTTGTACACCGGGCTAGCTCAGCAGGCTCTTGTCAATGCACGATTCATTCAGAAGCCCAACTTCACCACGCTCCAGGCCTTTGCTCTGTTCTTGGTCAGCCAGAGGACAAGGTTCGAACCTAACGTCTTGTGGCAGCTGACAGGATTAGCAATTCGTGCTGCACAGCAGATGGGCTATCATCGGGAACAAGCGCTCAAGAGCCCATCTGTATCGATATTCCAAGCGGAGCTACGACGGCGTCTTTGGTGGGAACTTGTGCTTCTTGAGAGCTTTAGCGCTAAGCAATGCGGAGTCCGGTCCATCGTCTCTTCCAGGTCTTTCTGGGATACCAAGCGGCCTTTGAACATCAACGACACCGACCTTCACCCAGAGATGTGTCATAGTCTTGAGGATTATCGCGGTATGACTGAGATGAGCTTTTGCAGCGCGAGGTTCGAGATCGGGTCATTCACTATTGATCATTCCGGCATGGACAAGTCGTCTCAAAACGTCGACGAGGTTGACTCTAGGATCGAAGAACTGCTCAAAGGACTGCATGATAGACTGCTGAAGTACTGCGACCCTTCGGTACCAATGCACAATATGCTTTTGCTATTCAGCAGAGGCGCGACAACTCGCGTCAAGCTGACTGTTCGTCGGCACCATATGTATGCGAAAGGTGCCGGCTTGTCATTGGAAGAGCGCGACAAGACTTTCCTCCTCTGCTTGCAGCTTACAGAGGTACCCAACAGCTTTTCAAAGAACAAAGAAATCCAGAAGTTTATCTGGCAAGCCATGGCTTTCTTTCCCCTGGACGCGCTTCTGTTTATGCTAGGAGAAATAGCATATCGAACAGAACAACCGCCGCCAGACGTCGACCGTGCCTGGGAAGAGATAGAGAGATCCTTCGAGCTTCAACCACGATTGTTGCACGATGAGAGTAATGCGATGTATAGCGCTGTCAGAAACCTCACCCTCAAAGCTTGGGATAGGTCGGTGAACAGACAGTGGATCGGCTTGAATGTGCCTCGATTTATACAATTGCTCCGCTCTCGGTCTTTGGCTATAAGATCCACGGACTCATCAGTCAACTTGACTGGCACGTCTGGAGTACTAGACACGCTTGACGAGAGCCTGTTCAATTTTGATACCGAAAGTCTGAACCCGAGCTGGAACAAGATTGTCATTCCGGACGACCCCGAGTTCTGGGCTTATTGGCAGCAGTTTGATGCCGAACTATCTGGCGTCTGAGCAGTCTCGAGTATAGCACTGCTGCCGCCTCAGATATGACTTGATATCGCTCAGCCAGCAGCAACTCGGCCGAGCGCGGTCGAAGCCAGAAGGTTGCTATACAGAACTCGATAACTTTAGGCTGCCAGTGTCCACGGCAAGCACAAGAGTTTGAAGTGAATAAGATTGTCACAAAGGTGCAAGATTATAGCGCATAGAAGTACAAGCCGACGAGCACTTCCAGTCTTTGCTTCCTCAGTATCGATTTCCGCTTGGCAGAATACTGTCCCATCCCAACGACCAGCACAGGAGGATCATGGAGATGTTGCGCCAGAACCGAGCTCCTACTACGTCCCAAAATACCATGCTAAGCAGCCGGCCGGCACAAGGCAAGATCATCCTGCTCCTGATATGTAATTTGGACACAGCATGCAGACATGTGGCCTACCATCAAAAGCATTTTGCCTTTCGTCAGCTTGTCTGGCTGGTACTCAAGAGACTGAGATGGAACTAATGGTTTGGTGTTCAAACATGCCGATGTGCTTTGACAAACCCACCAAACATTAATAGCGGAAGGCGTGTTTCATGTCACGAGCCGCTTCGTGGTTTCCACCTGGGTCGCCGTAGAAGCTTCTAATTTTGGAACACTTTCAAGAACAGCCGACAGTTTTGCGTCATCGGCACTTCCAAAAAGTTTATCTCAAACATCAACATCGTCGCTTCCACCGCTCTTGCTCCTGACAAGACTATTCAAATGAGTTGCTTGTCGCCGCTGAGCGACTAAAGTGTTTCTTGTACATTCGCACAAGAATACCAGCTCCATATTGTCTTCCAATGGGCGCGGCGTCGCTTAATACTCCGACTTGCGGCATACAAGAGCCGTGCTTTCTCGGTTCTGCCTTTTCCCACGCGCCATCTCCATAGGCAAGCGATCTTCATCAATCTCGAGCTAATCTTCCTTGTTCACTGCGGACGAAATCGTACTCAACAACCCTGACAAGCGGCTGAAAAACTCAATGCGTGGTCAAAATTAGCAGTCAATCAACATGGCTATAGAAGCTTGTATACTTTGCTGGTGGTCAGTGTGCACTTCGACTGATTGACTGCGCATACATAACAAGACCTTGGTTCTCTGGCTTACCTACTGTTTCGTCAATCCTCCATCCAACATGACCGTCACAACACAGGTACGGCACCCATGTATGCAACAACGAACATAATCGACTCACACACTCAGTCTCTGCTGGCACTCGCCCTATTCAGTGTTTGTGAGGCCGCAAGCTATCGCACTATTGGATCCTCAGGATGCGCTGCACAGATGGTATTCGTGCCACCATACACTGATACGGTGGTCTTTCTTGACAAGTATGTCAGCAAAACGATGTGCGGAGATAGTTCCTGACAAAGTACAGCTATCACCGGAACTTTGGTGGCCCGGGAGTAGACCTGGAGACTGGTGCTCACTCAAAAGACCCATTCATGCAGGACAATGGGCTATGGGCTTTTGGTGTTGAGTACGAATGGCGCACAAACGATCTCCGCAAATTGACTCCGAAGTCCAACACGTTTTGCGCCGCGGGTGCCTTTGCCCCCGATGGCACGTTGATAAATGTTGCCGGAGCCGAACTGTACTCAGGAGACGCCAAAACTACAAATCTTCAAGATGGCCGTCAGACTGTCCGCAGATACAAGCCCGGCCCTTGCGACATTGATGGATGCATGATGGATTTTGAAGTCAATGCCAATGAGCTTCAATCACGACGCTGGTATCCAACAAGCATAACTCTGACAAACGGTGATGTTCTTGTTGTTGGAGGCTCAGACGTTGGCCTTCTGGTTACCAACGAGGCTTCCATCAACAACCCCACTTACGAGCTGATCAAAGCCGACGGCAGTCAAGCGCCGCCTCAGAAGAACTTGACCATCCTGGAGTTTGGTGCTGAGGCTAACCAGAATGCGGATATGTCCTTCAACCTTTACCCCATCCGTGAGTCATTCTCTCAAACCATTTGCGTTGTTCACTGATCCAGTCTAGTCCAGCTGCTCCCGAACGCAGACAAAGCCGATCATGTTTTCACTCTAGCTGGCAACAGAGCAAACGTCTACAACTACGCCACAGACGAGATTGTCAAAGAGCTTCCGAATATCCCTGGCGGACCTCGTACTTTCCCAGGATCGGCCGCTGCAGTGCTGCTGCCACTCAAAGCTCCTGAAAATGAACCTACTATTCTGGTCTGTGGTGGCAGCTCGGCAGATATACCAAACCCCAAAGCTTTGGGCGACTGCTACCGTATCAAGCCAAACGACCAGAATGCTGTTTGGATAAGAGATGATTGGTTACCCAATGGTGGTCAGACTATGATTGAGCCTGTGTTGCTTCCTGATGGCACGATTGTTATGATGAACGGTGCACACAGAGGAAGCGCTGGTGGCTACCAAGCAGAAGATCCTGCACTGCAAGCTCTGATCTACGACCCCAACGCGCCCAAAAGACAGCGTTTCACAAAATCGGCCACATCCGAGATCCCAAGGATGTATCATTCCGTCGCTATCCTCCTCCCAACAGGTGAAGTCCTGGTTGCTGGATCCAATCCAGATGTTTTCTACAATCCTGTCGGCAATGTGTCATTGGCGAATCCAAGATGGCCCGAGTTCCAGAACAACGGTCACAAGTCATATCTCCACCAACAGCAGGAGCCAGACACAGCATATCCCACCGAGTACCGTGTTGAGATCTACGCTCCTCCATACATGGACAAAGTCAGCTCTCGCCCCTTCATCACCGCCTACCCTGTCTCCGTCAAATACGGCGAGCAGTTCAAGATGGCAGCCGAGGGTGCTCGCGAAGATGTGGTCGTCCGACTCAGCTACTCTGGCTTCCACACTCACGGTGTCGATATGGGAGCTAGAATGGTTCAATTGGAGGCTGTGTTGAGCACAGATGGTGATTATATCATTGACGTCACTGCACCGGCTGATGCTTCTGTTATGCCGCCTGGTGTGTACATGCTTTGGGTTATCGAGAAGGGTATTCCTTCGGAGGCTGTGTGGATGAAGTTGGAAGCTTGATTGTAGAGTTGCGTTTCGCTTGTATATTTAGATATCGTAGTATAGCAATTCATCGATTCTTGATAATAAGAGAAGCTGGCAGGAAACTGTTTCTTCCGATATCTCCTTCACCGCGGGACAGCGTGGTTGGCAAACACTTTCGAAGCAAGTGCAACCCTGATTGCAACATACGTCATCGGCCAAGATGCGATGTCCAACATCTTCGAGACATCACCCAGACTTCCTGTCAATAGCCCACCAAAACAAATCCGCCACGATGATACCGGTAATCTGCACCGCAAACATCCCATCGGAGGTAAACATCTCCAACCCCCATATCATCGACTATACGCTCAACCAAACCTTTTCCCAGCTCATCAATGACTTCCTAACCACAACCTACGCCGCAATGACAGAGGCACCTCAAACTCTATGCATAATCACAAGCACGAATTGGTCGATTTACGAAAACGACGAGTCTGCAGGCCATAGTATAGAGATATTATCGCATGGTGGAGGACCAATGCGGATACCTTCACGACCACCCTGGACAGTCAGCTTCAAATCACCGTTTCTGAATCAGCGAGCGGAAGAAGTGGCTAAGATGTTGGCATCTACACAAGGAGAGGTAAAAGGTTTGGATATGAGATATTGTGTCATTATTGATGAACAGAGTTTGGAGGATAAGACTGTTTTGTTGGTGAAGACTTGGAGGGGTGAGGGGAGTAAATTGCCCAAGGACGATGATAGTCCTATTGTGAAATGCAGAGTGTCTTTCAAAGATGCAAATGCATGTTTGCAGAGTTTCAGTGTTGGAATCGGGTCCTTGGAAAAATTGGTGTGGAATCAGAATGCATAGTGGAAGTTGTTCAAAGCAGAAAGTCTTCTCAGATCAATCAATCATATTCCTACGCACCGTCTTTGGAAAAACATGTTGATGACTGTCATTGCATCATGAATTACTCGCTTCTAATATTTTCAAGGACTTGTGTCACATCAACTGGCACTAATTCAGGGATAAGGTTCATGCATACAGGCAGTAAGATGACTATGAGGAAGGATAAACAACAATTTCATGAGTTAAACATCAGACCACGACCGAGCTGTGGATTCTGGAACGGCTCTCGGCGCTCTCAATTCCACCAGTGAGAATGGTGTTCTTGCGCTGCTCTTCGTGGGTAGCACGGTAGATGTCGAACTTGTGAGAGAACCAAGTGTCGCAAGAGATCATTCTGCCCTCTGAGTCGCGGAACATGGTTCCGTGAACAGGGCGGCAGAAATAGGCGATTGAGTATCTGTGCGAATGTTCCATCTCGGCGACAGGCATGACACGGTGCAGAACGGAGCGGAAGCGCATGCCGGACAGGAAGCGGAGCGAGTCGCCAACGTTGCAGATAGCGTGACCAGCCTTGGGTTGGACCCAATCCCAGGCATCATCTTCCGGTTGTGCACCACGAGCAGGTACCTGTAGACCCCATTGTTGGGCGAAAAGGAAGGCGATGGAAGAAATGTCTGTATGCTTGTTGTGGCCGACGTTGTCACTGTCGCGGACTTTACGGGATGGGTAGCGGTGGAAAGTCATGGACGAGTTTGAAGGACCATCGTCGCGGTGGGAGCGTTCATATCTTTCCTCGCCTTCGAGACCAGTCGCATCGGAGAGAGAAGACAAGATGCTGAGGACGTGCATGCGAGACTTGTTGATGAAGTCATTGAAGAGCTCCTTGGATGCCAGGACTTGTCCGGGAAGAGGCTTGACCGTCCAATCGAGGCCCTGCTGAGCAACCTGATTTATCAATATCAGCTTCTTATGCCAAATGCGGATATGCAAGAACAACTCACCCTCAAAGTCTCAAATCCATCTTTTGACTTCTCAGTAGCACCAGTCTGGAGTCCCAAAGGCTTGTAGCTGGAATCATGTGTCAGTCTGTGCGGATGATGTGTTTTGCTGTAGGAGACTCACCCTTGAACATCAGACCCATATGCAAACTTGACCTTCTCTTCCATCGGAGTCTCGAACCAAGATGCCATGACATCCAAGACACCTTGGTAATCACTCCAGAGGCCTTTGCTTTCCAAATCCGAGATGTTGAGATAGAAGAAACCATCCTGCTCGGCAGCAATCATGAGTCTGTGCTGCTCTTCAGGGTCGCAGCTGGCGAGCTTTGCAAACGAGATGGTCTGAAGCTCGGCGACCGAGAATTCGCGGTCGTCGGCGTAAGGACTGGGAGAGATCTGATGAGGCATGATGGAAAATTTTGCTGGTGGCTGATGTTGGTTTTTGATGTGCAATTGAGTTGTTGATGATGCAGAAGAATCTCTTGCGGCGATGCGACGGATTTTATATCTGGCAAGGGCAACCCAATCGAAGGCAACGCTTCTCATGGATGGAAGGGACCTGATCCGCAGCTGGACCCTGACAGGATGCACCTGCAATGTGGGGTAAGCGTAAGATGACCATGCATGATGCAGGTCCTGATTCCTTCCCGCATGGCGTAATAACAGGAGCTCGCTAGTTTGTCCCGACCGAGCAGGTGTGTTCGGGTAACATGGCCCTGGCGGTATCCGTTACCGCTCCAGAAAGGTTGCTCCGTAAGATGACAGTAATTGTAATCTACCGAGTGAGCTTATTCTTGACCGGTGTGTGAAATTGAAAATGGGTAATCTGACTTCTCAGGAGTTACACACACCCTTTCTCACTCCAGTTATAGTCCTGCAATAGCCGTCAGAATTGAGAACATATTCCTCAAGCAACAACCTCATCTGTGACGGGCTGCACTTTCCGGCATGTTCCACCTCATCATTCCCAGCTTCTTTGTTTTGTACTATGCCATCTCCTCAATTGTGCCGTCGGCTCTTCACAGATTGCGGTCTGTCAAGAAACCAGTCACAATCCCCACGAAACCAAGGAAAGCACCCTCCTCTGACAGAGAGTCAAACGAAGCTGTCGACGATGAGCTCAACTTGTACAAAAGTCTCTTCCATCAGCTCCACAACTTGGAACTCCACGCCAGAGCATTGCCACAAGCCAGAGATGTTTTGGTAAGCTTTCTGTCTGATGCAGTCGACTGCGCAGAGCAGATCACCAAGAGCAACATCCTCGATATTTCAACTTTCGACGCTGAAGCTCTCGCGTCGTTCATTCGAGCCAGGGATGATGCTATTGGCCACCAATGGGAGGAATATGTTCAGAGACGACATTCTGGTGCCCAACGAGAACTATTTACCGACAGAGAAGCCGCGATTGAGTGGCTGAGGCAAAGAGCTCCGGTCAAATATGTTGACGGCGCATGGCTTGGTCATATACACAAGATCTCAACGCCCTTCCATCTTCGTTCTGTCACCAAGAATGCCTGGCAAATTCTGTCTGAAGAACTGGGTGATGGCGACATCGAGAAGAACCATGCGCATGTCTATCGCCAATTGATGAACGACATCGGTGCGAATCTGCCGGATGCTGACAGCATTGAGTTTATCAACAAAGATCTTGGCCTCAACAGCAAGCCGATCTGGAAAGCCGCCCTCGCTCAGATTATTATATCACTTTTCCCACACAACTTCCTTCCTGAGATTCTTGGCTTCAACCTTCACTTCGAGCTTCTGACATGGGATACCATGAGAGCCATCAAGGAGCTAAGAGAGCTCGGGCTCAACGACTACTACTTCCGCCTGCACATCTCAATCGACAACGCAGATAGTGGGCACACAGCCATGGCTCTGAAAATTGTCCTTGACTACATGCACACTATCAAGGAGACCGAAGGAGAGGAGAAGGCTGCAGAAGCCTGGAGAAGGATTCAAGCCGGTTTCCTCATGTCCGAGATGTTCGATCACCCCGAAGCAAAGAAGTCGACCTCGTATCGGAGCACCGGATCACAGCTCACGCCAATCGAATCAGAAGTCATCCGAATCTTTAAAAGCAAAGCGGCCGTTTCGCAGAGACTGCATTGTGCCAGTCGTGTGAAGATGCTCGGGAGGTCATTGGCGGACTGGTTGGACCCTGCTTCTTTTACAGAAGATGGTCAGATAGCCTTTGTAGATGCTTTGAGCAGAGCAACCCCTTGGATCCAAGCTGGCGACAGCAAATCGAGCAGGTTCATTCAGCAGATCTCCTGGAAAGGCCAGATGTTTGGAGCGTTCACTCATGTCGAAGTCGAGGTGTTGGAACGTTGGATCAACTTGTTGACTCCTCAAAAGCCTTCCGAAAGATATTGGCGGTTTGTAGGAGCTCAACACAACCAGGATTTCAGCCACTCGAATTACAGGGATGTTTTTACCCAGTATCCGGTCTTTGAGAAGAACGGACTGCTGCAATGGCCAAGTGATCTGGATGACACCCTCTTGGAGATCAAGGTCGATTTTGGTCGGCCAGTGGACATGGATAAGTTCCTGCCTCTCTGGTTCGCTCAGCAAAGTCTGCTTGAATCATTCGTCTCTGTCCCATTCAGGACCTGTAACGAATCGGTATCTGCCATTATCAGACTACTGCGGGTACAGTATGGGTTTGCAGCAGAGGAGGAAAATGTTGCGGGTATGGATGAGTTTGTCCGACACGATGTGACGGATCTTGTCGACATCGGCCTGCACATCATGGCCAGAGCTGGTCTTTCCAGGCCGGATTCATTGGCTCAAGTGATGGAAGGTAGGAACGCTGATCAGGCGGAGACCATGATCGAACTCTCCATGAGGCCCTTGAAGCATACCCAAGCACTACTTGGAATGTCTGCCGCTTTCATCGAGTTGCACCACGCCCTGGCTTCTGATCCGAATTGCAAGTTGCTTGACGATCGTGTCTCTAGGATATTGAAAACAATGGCAACGAGAGAAGGACTTGGGCTGCGAGATTGTCGCGAGAGAGATTCGCAGGACCCAGTGAAGGACAAAGATTTTCGTAAAGGGTTTTTGTGGGCAAAGCTCGCGATTGAGGGTTGTTTCTGAGTGTGTTTGTGCCAGCATTATTTTGTCGATTTCCAGTTAGATCTAGAACAAAATTTGACGTTTTTCCAGAGAACAGATTAGTGCTGTACAATGATGACTTTCTTATGCTTGCTGTTCGTTGGAGGTGAAAAGGTCCGAAGCCATGAGAATCTCAAGGCAGGTGCGACTTTCGAGTGCTTCGCCAGAACAAAATTTGCCCTCTGTACTGGCACAGTCTGCGATAAATGAGTCGATCAAGCTGTAGAGATGCACGAGTCTTTGAGATCCGAGCGACTGTCAAAAAATGACTGCCCGAGGTATTTTCACTTGAAATGCTTCCGACATGGAAGGAACCGTGCATCTCTACAGCAGCACACGACAGATTTCAGCGCTCGAAGAGACTAGATTTTGGAGAGGTAGATCTAAGAACCAGATCTACGTCATGCAGTTCGGATCTGCTCCGAACTGTAATAAGGTGCGAACGCCAGCCTCAAATCCAATGTTGACAGCAACATGCAATGGGGCTCTCCCGAGACTATCGGTTTCATCTATGACATCGATAGCCTGCCTTGAATGAGATAGAATCATAGTCAGTGCTGTCTCTCGGCGGTGACAGACTGCACGGTGCAATGCGGTCTGCATTTCAGCATTAGTTTTGTGGAGTAGAAGTTTCATGACGATCTCATCATGTCCCTGTATGATGGCGTGATCTAGCGCGGTGAGACCATGGCCATCTGGCTGATTGCACTCCGCTCCGTGGTCGATCAAAGCTTGCACAATATTTGCGTGACCATCTCGAGCAGCGATATGAAGTGGACTGAGAGACTGGGCTTGGCGAAACGACCCAGAGTCGTGCTGAAAGTCTTGGGTATACTGATTCTGAGAATGGGTCCGCTGTGGAATATGACGTTGCAATGATTGAGGTAGCTCTGGCATCGCCGATGACAGCACAGTAAGATCCAGAGCAGGGGACTGCGGAACGTGTTGCCTGGTGAAATTTTGTGTTCCAAAGCATCCGACATCGTTTGAAGATACGTGGGAAAGCTTTGGACATGGACTCAGCAGTGAGAGGACTTCTGCTGATGTCGATTTATCGATGCTGTCAAAACATGGAAACATTACACCGCTCAAGCTTTCTGGCTCGATATGGTGGGACCAAAATTCGGGTGTGACTCCAGTACTGAGCTCAGAAGCCTGGAAGTTTTCCAGAAGTAGATCAATCATCCCATCATCAGGGCTCGGCTCTGGACTGGAGCTCGAGCTTTGATACGATTCTAGGCTGCGCTGTGCACTGTCCACGCGTTTGCGGCATTGGCTCGACTTTGGGCCCTTTCGCTGGCTTTGCTTTCCTTCTTGATAATCGTGTCAGTAGTGGGGTCGAGACTATGTTGGTCTAGACTCACCTCTGAATCTACGTTGTGCCAGACGATTTTGTTCACGACGCCGGGCAAGAATCTCGTCACTGCTCATGCACATCATCGTCGATTGTTCGTGGTCGATCAGCGGGAGGTGTCAAGTGCTGTAAGAATCTCGATGCCAGGTAGTGTAGTGCCCGTGTCGTCAATATATATGTCTACCCAAGTTCGTATAGGTGGCTTCCTAAAACTCAAAAAGGTCCTTGTTATTGCACCATCCTTCGCGAGGAGCATAATACACAAGGCTGGAACAAACAAAGAGCCTATTCACCGGTGATAGTATTGCAATCTGCCATCCCAAGCAGAGTGAGTGCAGACGACTATGCATTGACGATGTGGGTCAGAACATACCGAGCTGTTTGATAGACAATAGCGAAGCGCTCTGTGCCTCAACATTAAGTTGATTGAGGAATAAGGTACCAATGGTGTAAGAGCTGCCCGCTCGTGCGTCGTGCTGAACGAATGGGGCACGACGACCGCATTTCATGCTTACCCGCTACCTGCAGGCGGTGCGGTATGTCTGTGTATTCTGCAAGGTCTTCCCGCTACGACTGCAGGGTCCAACTCTTCTGGAGCTATCGCCCGGCAAGTAATTTGTTGATGCTGCTGTTAATGGCGGATTAATTGGCGGAAACATGTGCGGAGAGAATTAGGTTGGATGAGCTGCTCGACGCGGCTGAATAAGCTGGAAGCGAACAAAGCCAAGCATTTCGAGGAGCGGCTCGGGCCTCGCGCCCTTGATGATCACTTTTCTGAACCCTCCGCCCCACATTTCGGACATAAACCACGCCCTGCTTGATCACTGATAGTCGCACCCTGCTTGACATGTTTTGCTCACGCCCTGCTTGACAACTGCTGTTGCGCTTTGTCAGTATTTGGATCTTATCTGTAGGTATGATGACTACTATAAAGCGACTTGCCCACTCCAGGTAGGTGCGTCTTGTACACACAGTCAAATCTTGCTCAGTCCATTCATCCTGTCCACAATGTCGGAGAAAGAAGAACAATTGCGCGGGCATGAGACCGTCAACGCTTTGCAGGACGCCGACGGCACGACCATCCCAACAACAGAAATAGCCGAAAACACATATCCTCCTCAAGATGGCGGCAAACAAGCATGGCTGTTCCTGTTTGGTGCATGCATTATTGAAATCACGGCGTGGGGTATCGTTGTTCATATGATCTACAAGATTTTTGACACTAACAACTCCTAGGCTTCCCATATTGCTATGGTGTCTTTGAAGCATACTTCAATAGTCACCCACCATTCCAGGGCCAGAATCTTGTTTCCATTGGCGGTGTTCTGTCCAATGGCGTCTTGCAACTGTCCCTCCCGCCTATCATGTACTATGTCAACAATCTCCCTGGCCATCGCATTGCTGTGATGTGGGCTGGGTGCCTCGTCTGCACTTTTTCCGCAATCGCTGCAGGCTTTGCGAAGACAGTGCGTAGTTGCTGCTGCGACCCAGAAATGGAACGAGCTAACCAGTGATACAGCCCTTACAGCTCGTTATGGCAATAGGTTTATGCTACGGTATCGGAGCTGGGATGTTGTTTGCTCCAAGCATCCATCTGATGGCCGAATGGTTCAAGGTCAAGAAGAGCCTGGCATATGGCTTCATGTAAGATCACGTTGAGCTTGCCACATCCCAATATCATGAGCTAATTTTCATTGTAGCTGTGCAGCAGGTGCGGCCGCTGGTGCTGGATTACCGCCAGTCTACACATTCTGCCTCAACCGATATGGCTACAAGGTGACATTGATAGGCTGGGGAATCATCACCTTCGTTGTTACATCCCTCGGTCTGCTGTGTGTACGTCCACGTTTGCCCGTGGCAGCAAAGCCTCCACCACCTTCTTGGAGAGACTTCGATTTTGCGAAAAAGCCGCTCTTTCTCATCATGCTCCTGGCGACAATTGTCCAAGCCATCGGTCATTATGGTCCAAGTCTGTATCTCCCATCCTTTGCAGCAGACTTCGGCATTTCCGCATCGCAAGGAGCAATGCTGGCTAGTTTCTTGAACCTCGCCCAAGCAATCGGTCAACCTCTGCAAGGATGGCTGGCAGATTGGAGGAAGTCCTACTACATCCCGATGCTGATCAGCACGATTGGCGCAAGTCTCGAAGCACTATTGATATGGGGATTCGCACGAAATCTCGGGTTGCTTTGTCTGTTCGCGCTAGCGTTTGGTAGCACAGCAGGCGGATTTGCTGTATTACGTCCGCGCTTCGCCGCTGAGATCGTAGGTGATCAAGATCAGCAGGACAATCAGAGTTTGCTCGTCTTCGCTATCCTTACAGCAAGTCGTGGGTCTGCGATTATTGGATCTGGCTTCATCATGGAAAATCTTGTCCATGAAGGATCATCAACAGAGGGCTGGGGAGGCGGTCAGGTGTGGTCGCAGCTTGTCATCTATACCGGTGTCATCATGTTCACCGCCAGCTTCGGAGCTATAGGCATGTTCGTTGGCCCGCACAGAAGATACGGAGGTGGCCGTGCGAAGAGTATGACAAGTGAGAAATGTTCGAACGCTGTCGACAATTCGAGCGAGCTTGTATGAGACTTTGTGAGCCACTGTCTCTGGGGCTAATCTCGCAGACAGACAGTCAAGGAGGTGTCCCTGATCAGGGGTTCTCGGAGTTCGGTAAATAGATGAGTGACCTAATCCACATATTCAAATCTTTCTTGTTCGATGCCTTGAGAGTCGCCAACAATGCCGAAAGCAGGTATCAAGTTGTCATCCCAAGGTAGCATCATTTGCTCCAGAGCCGGATCTCGATCTTCGCTATTATCAAGCCACGGCCATGTTTCAGAAGGATCAAAGGCCAGAGAAAAGTTCGACTGCGATTGCAGGGTCTTCTGAAACAACCACTCGGCAACAACCAGTATTTCGCCCAATATCCCCGCTTTTGGCCATGGTCCAGCAATAGTCTCAAAAGGCAATGCTTTATACAAAGGAACCGGTGAAGCAGAGAAACGCAAATAGTTTTTGGGGACAGGTCCGTCGTTAGAGAACAATGCAAAAAGAGCTTTCGCTTGATTCTCTTGTGACAAAGCCGGCATAGAAATACCAAGATCATGGTAGACTTCGAGATCTTCAGCCGCAGGTGCTTGGGCCATATCTTCGGTAAAGAATGCGAGGACGTCCAGACTATAGGCCTTCTTGAAAAGGTCTAACCACTCAGGATGGTCAGCGGCGGTATTGATGTCAGCACTTGACGAGCCGTAGGTGAGAAGTCGTGCTTGGTCTTGTAATTCCTTGTCTGACACTGCACGACTTTGAGATGATCTCTCCTTGACCAATTGATATAGGCCAGCAACTAAAAATTCCCATGATCTATTCGGAGGGACACAAGACTTCCGTTTGAGGTTTGATGCACTAAATGGGAATGGCCGGGACTGTTCAAGGCCAATGAGAAATGGTGGCATAGAAAAAGTAACCTGAGCAGATGTTGCGCCATCTAAGCCCCTGCATCCTTTCCACATACCCATGTGATATCCATTTCGGAAGTGACCTGCAAGATGTTCGTTTCTCTCGCTCCAAATGCTGAAGCGGTCGCCGCAGAAGCCACAGCGACTATTCACCCAGACTGCTTCCAGAAGCCAGTGATCCATGTGTGCAAGCATGTCGCATTCGTGGACGGACCGGAGATGTTGCCTTAGATGGTCTTTTCGTAAGAATATCCTAGCGTCCGGATCTCTTGATTGGCAGTAGTCATGATTGTGAGATGCGATGTGTTCCGGATCAGGCGAGACCAGACCGCAGTAGGCGCAAATCTCAGTCCCGGTATCTACGCTCTTCTGTATTGGGGCGAAAGGGCAACAAATGAATCGCTTCAGCGGTAAATGGAGAGATGTCTCGTGTCTTGTCCACTCGAATTTGGTAGCAAACGTGTCAGTGCAGAAAGTGCACTGGAACATCCTCTGCTGAGGCTTCACCAAAGAGATGACATCTTGATGGCCAGACTTCTCAGAGCCCTTTTCGGGATGAGGGTCGGCGTTGACATCGTTCTTTGTCAAAGATGTTTGAGATGTCGCACTCTGAGTCGTGGGCTCCGCACTCTCATCTTTCTTCGCAGGTCGCCTACGTCGGTAATTGGCAAACCATGTATTCAGCTGCTTTGAGTCCAATCCTGTCACTTCTTGTAATGTCGCTTTTTCCACAGCATTCGGGTAAGGATTGTCCTGATGTAGTCGAACCCAGTCAAGCAACAAACCGGCAACTGCGTTGGAGAAGCGAAGCACATGGCGTGCGCTTCTGTTGTCTCTCTCTTTCTTTTCGACCTTTGCGCAATCCTTACACATGTTGAACAATTGGACGGACATGCGAAAACCAAATTGCGTCAACTCATGCTGAGTTCGATCAATGTCACGTCTTGATGTTTGGTGTCAAACCCCAGAAGTGGACAAAGGTCACAAAGGCGGAGGAATGCGGGCACTTGTGGCACGTGGCGCTTTAGACTCAGTGCACAAGCTTTGACAGAACTCCATGACACACGTTTGAGCCAATGAAAGATAAGCTTGCATAACAACGATCTGTCATCACCTTCTTCTCTGCTTCCTGTAGCAGCGTGTTAGGTTCTAGCTGTGGTAGTACACAATAATATGGGTCTCGATTCTAGCTTCTGTACTCGATGCGCTCTCACTGGACACGACTCTGGTGTGGGGAAAGATCCTGCACATCTACAGCTACACCGGCGAGTGACTTTGTAACACTAGCATCAGGACTGACTTGTCGCATCCTCTTCTTCGTGTCTGACCGCTCTTTCCGCTAACACTGATACACGTTGCAAGTTGCTGAATGGTGACCCAGCCTGCCCGACTCCGACAACGTCTTCCGCAAAATGGCACGCACTATCGCACGAACAGCCCTTGATGGGTAGCCAAGCCGAGTCTAAGCATACCAAAAGCTACGATGACCTGGAGCCACACTTGTATCACCACCACGTTGATCTCCCAAAGTCCGATATCATGCTCTTGTGCAGCCATAGCCAATGTGCAGGCAAAGCATAGCATCAACACAGTCGAGGTCGGCATGATCTTGAGTGTTCTTCGTTGGTCTTGGATGTCTTCGCGCTCCCGTTCACTGAGTGGGGTTTCGGTACGCTTGTCGGCGTCTCCTACAACCAAGACGTTGAATGGCTCGAGGAGTGCGGAGACGACCTTGGAGCCTGCTGTGGTGGAAGCGACAACGACCACGATTGTGCCTGCGATGGCTGCTCCGACGGACAGTGTGGACCAGACGAAGTCCATGCTGAGTGGTCTGGGTGCTTCGAAGTCGAATGTTGAGCGAGGTCTGACTGCGGCTTGTGAGATATGAGAAAAGAAAATACAAGGAAGCTCAGGAAATTCTGGATACCTTATAGGTCGCGAATCTTCTTGTGGCGCGATTGAGGAGGTAATATGAGTGAATTGACTCATGCGACGGTTTTCCACCAGACTGCGGAGCTGTGATATCGAAAACAGCTATTTGCAAAAGATTGCGCTGATATCAAGCCTTTGATTGCATGGCTTTCAATGTACCGGTGGAAATCTGAAAGGCTCTGGGACTGATGTTGTTGTGTTGGTACAGGATGTCGACCGAAGTCAGCTCGAGTAGGTGGGGCTTGTTCGCTCCTTCCACCGGGTTTCGTGGCAAGTGAAGCATCTCCAACTCTTCACTACCTTCATATACCCTGACCCCGCAACTCCTGCAACATTGCCATCGCTTTATCAGCAAGCGGTGGTGGCCCAGCGGCAGCGAGTCACCAACTCGTGTTTGGTGTCTCTCTCCACTGAAGGTCATCGGTTCGATTCCCATCGAAGACAATGCCAGAGTCTTGACACTCCAAATTTAGCTCAGAAACGAAACTGGTTCGCTAGTTGCTTTCCACCTCCGAAAGGGGGCGTTTGTTTTGCTCGTGTCATGCTCACTTTTTGGTCTTGATAATGCGCGCCTTTTGCGTTGCATTGCAATACCCCAGGTGTTTTCTTGAGTCGGGATCATTGAGTGTGGAGTCTCTGAACTTTGCTTCAGTTGTTCCTTTGCAAAGTGGTTGTCAAAATTGGGCCGCTCTCAATTGACGATAGTATATTCCGTTTTGGATCGAGCCGTAAGGGGAGCGTTCATTGGGCCTCGGAACTTTTCATCCTTGTATCTGTAGAAATGTACTACTCGTGCTATGTTGAAGGTAGTCTTCCCTAATCTCTAGCGTGCTGTCTGTAGACCACCGTACTGGCTCCGTGGATACTGTGCATTGCTACAGCCTTGAACAAATGCAATTGTGACTGCGAGAGACGGCTTGAGGTTACAGAATTCAGCACATGAGAAAGGTACATAAAATTGTCATGTTTGACATGTTGTCAAGTTCTGAGGAAGGAGGTGCGGTCAGCTGCATTGCTGTTGCTGATCGAAACTTCTGACGTCACCGGTTGCTGAAATTCAACTGGCCATTTCTGGTCAGGATGTCTTCCTGGTTGCGAAGGGTTATGATTTTCGCCCTCTTTCTGCGTTCAGACTCGAAGACATTGAGCCTGCGTACATGCCGAATGATTTCAAGACTGGTGCAATCGTTCACAGAAGGGATTCCGAAGTACAGCGGCTCACCGAAGCTCCCCGGAAGAATTGTGACTCATGCCTATGGTTGGTCACATACAGTTCGTCGCTCGCAACCAATCAAGGATCACTACATTTCGGAACATCTCTGCTTGAGCTCGAGCATCCAATGAGTAGAAGACAAGCCGCAGTTGATGACCATCTGTTGATGGAATAGATATCGTCACAGCAGCTGCCTATCGTAGACACCGCCCAATCTGTTTTCTGGAGAAGGTAGGTTACATAACGTCGCGGCTGCCCCGACAGAAAACACACCCACACATCAACAATTTTGGGACATAAACAATTCACAATGTCAACAATTCAGATTCCCGTCATCGACTTCTCCGCTTTCCTTGATCCGGCCAGCAGCGACGACGCCAAACTCGAGACAGCAAAGGAACTTGACGAAGCCTGTAGATCTGTCGGCTTCTTCTATCTCTCGAACCATGGAATCGACGCCTCAATGTTCGCAGAAATGCTATCCAATGCTAAAGAGTTCTTCACAGCCGCTTCATCCGAGGAGAAGGATGAGATCAAGGTGAAGCCAAGCGGTGAAGGGTCCGGCGATGATTCAAGGGGATATAGAATAGTCGAAAGAGCTGATGCAGGATATGAAGTATGGAGCCAACCAAGTTGAAGAAATACGAACCGTAGACTGATCATCCCAATCAGGCCCTTGATTTCCTTCGCGAGCTTGATACAGAAGGCCCCCCTTACACAAAAGGCTTGGGCCGTAATCAATGGCCAAAAACGCCAGCAAATCTCCAATCGGTCGCAGAAGATTACGCCTCACGTCTCGTAGCTCTGGGTGTCGCAATCATGAAGGCTTTTGCGCTCGCACTGGGTGTATCGGAAGACGTGTTTGCCAGTAGAGTCGACCAATCATTCTGGCAATTGCGCATGGCAGCTTATCCTGGAGTGTCTGGAAAAGTCGATAGCTCCAAGAGTGGATTATATCAGCACAGTGACTTCGGTATCCTTACATTCCTACTGACTGATGAGCACAAGGGATCGCTAAAAGTGCTTGCACCCAACGGAGAGGACTGGATGTCTGCGGACCCGATACCCGTACGTCTCATCAGATTTTCCATGTCTACTGAAGATGCCATTTGCTCTATCTTGCCATTTTCTCCTCAACTCATGTACTGACTCATCGAAGGGCACTCTCATCTGCAACATCGGCGACATGCTTTCTGTCTGGACCGACGGCATCTACAAATCAACCCAACACAAAGTCATTCACGCAAGCAAAGACATGCGCGTCTCAATTCCTTTCTTCTTTGACCCAAACTGGGACGCAAGAATTGAGCCCGTGCTGGGCAATGCAGACGTCAAGTCAAAGGCCGAGGGTGTGAATTACAAGGATATCTTCACAGGAGCAATCAAGTATCCTTATTGATCTGGAGATATATCAACTATTGAAGACGCAAAAAAGATAGCCACCATCCAATCCCTGTTCTCAAGCATCTTGCAATAACATGATGATTACGCTTCAGGAAAATATCTGTTACCTCATCTTCACCGCCATTGTCTTTGTACATCGTTCATATCTTCCCGAGAGACGTCGAAGAGGATTCATCGCAGAAAAACAAGCTTGCTCATAGCAGTTTAGTTTCGGGTGACTCTGGTCACGAAAGGCGACACGTATCGAGAAACAAACATCGAGAAATTTAAGAAAAGGATTTTTTTCGTCAACACGTCAATCATTATCTCGTTACTCAAGCATTTCCTCGAGAGATCAACCTACCGTTCATAGCTGTCCCAAGACCCTGGACCTCCCACACTTCCAAGAGCATCACTCAGACTCTCAGAGTTACATCCCAGTCACCCTCCGGCGTCTCCTTCCACTGTTTTGTCTCCGGGTCGAGCAGTTTCTGTGCATCTTCCCACTCTTGCGTTACAATCTCTGCTTTTCCGTCACGAGGGAGAATATTTGCTACGAAAGGTTCAGGTCTAGCAGCGATACCGCCGACGATCAGATTGTCCGGATCAGGCAAGATAGCTCTACCGTGAACATCTTGCTTTGGCGTGATGGAAAAGGCCCAGAGAATGCCAGAGACACCGAGGAACATGCTTCGATCGGCGACATGCATGCCAGGGCAGATACGTCTTCCTGCTCCGAAACCAACGGTGTCTCTCTTGCTCGGGTCTGGGTGGGCGGCCATTTCAGCCATAGAGACGTCGTCGTTGTCTTCGCTGAAACGATCAGGGTTGAAACGGCGAGGCTCGGGGTAGCGTTCAGGGTCCGTCATGATAGCCCAGGCATTCAAGATGACGGGCGCACCCTTGGGGATCTTGTAGCCCATGTACTCGTCATCGCGGGTACAAGCGTGAGGTACCGCGCCCAAAGGTCCGACGGGGAACCAGCGGACAAGCTCTTTGACACATCGTCTAACATATGGCAGATTGACTGCATCGGCCATGACTGGTGGACGTATAGAACCGACGACGCGGTCGATCTCTTCTTGAGCTTTTGCTTGAACGTCGGGGAAGAGCAGCATAGCTTGTATAAAAGCATACAATGTTGATGATGTAGTCTCCATGCCGCCTTCGAAGATATTGCCGACTGTGTACGCAGCTTCTTCATCAGTGAGACCTTCGTCTTTCTCCTGGGCTCTGGCGAGACCGATGCTCAAGCAAGGTCCGAGAGTTCCATTGGCGATGTTCTTCTTGACAGCGTACCAGTTCTCCATATGCACTTCATGACCAAGTTGGAGTGCGCGACGGATGTTTGCTTTGGCAGGGAGAAGTGCCTCCGGTAAGTATCGGAGGAAAGGGAACCCATCGATAAGTGCAGCAGCTCCTGTACTCATAGCCTCTTGCAAAGCAGCCAGCTCATCATCAAGTTTGCGGATTCTTGGATCCGCACTTGACGAAGCCCTCCAGCCAAAGAGGATTGTGGCTGCCAGAGACGTCGTGTAACGCTGCAAGCTAGGAAAGAAGTCGACAGGATTCTCAAGCATTTCATTCAACATCTGTTTACGTTCCATCTCCTGATAGGCGTCGTAGTTCTTGACGACCTTGATGCTCAACAGAGAGTGTGCGATCTTGCGGACTTTACGCCACAAGGGAGTGTAAGGCATAAAGACCATTCGTAGCTTGCTGATTGGGATGTGATTTGCTGCATATGCCTCAGGACGATCAGAGTAGATGGCACTCCGTTTGTCCAGTAGGTCTTTGACGACCTCGACGCTGGAAAGAACAATAATAGGTCGGCTGCCAGCCAGAATGCTGTAGATAGGTCCATATTCCTTTGCCCATTTGGCGAACTGCAGGTATTCATTTTTGCTTGGGATCTGGATTACTGTTAGTCAGTTGTGACGAGACTTGACTATGACACAAACCTGGTGTAAGTTACCGATCAATGGTAAGGTACGGGGACCGGGTGGGTAGTTCTTTGGTCTCAAACCTAGGCCAAGGATATAACACGACCCAAGCCCAAAGACCAGTGCAAGGCCAAACAGAGTGAGCAGAGAAAACATACTATGCGGTGGTAGAGAAGACTCGAAGAGTGTAAGCAAAAAATCAATGGATCTCTCTAACCTTTATCACAGGTCATGCTCCATCATGCCTGCATGCAGGTTCATTGTGACCATATATATTGGCGTTGCATGAACCCCCTCAACGTAGATCGCCGACCTTAGTAGGGAAGGTGCAGCGAGCCATGCTGCCTGTAGAGAAACAATTATTCGCTACGCAGTTTGCGGCTTGCAGGTTGCTTGTTTCAGATGGGACATCCCCCAATCGGCTGCTGATAGAACATGCAGTCGCATAAAAGCAGAAAATGCAGTGAGATTTGACCTTTTCCCTCAGACGGAGGCTGGGCAGCCTGCTGCATATTTGCGCCTCGAAGAGCTCGCGTAAGGGCGGGTTAATATTAAGCACATGCGATTTGCTTATATGGCGCATGCTCCACGTATCTGATCCTCATAGTCTTAGCCATTAAATTGCACAACGCTAATGATAATTTAAAGGACCTTCGGTGAGAGCGTAAAGACACACACCTAGCTCTCGGCGGAGCCTTCCTAAGTCCAGTGACATTGTGCATCTTGATGGATGGCGACATCGCCCTCGTTGATCCTGGAAAGAGCTATAGTTGACCTGCGGGATATGGGTATCCTTCATGTGCTTGATAGCAACTCCTGCATGATGGCCGATGTTGCCTCGAAAGATAGCTTAGAGCCCAAATGGTCGTCTTCGCTACGGAAGCTGTCCTAATTACTTTCCAGCAGATGGCATTTATCAACTCGTTTGCTTGCCTATCAGTCCTTTTTGTTCGACGACACTCTTTTAGCAGCCTGAAACTTTTCCACTTCGCCACAGATCAATTCAGTGTAACCCTTCAAACTCTCTATGGTCTCTGCCCATGCATCATCCCGGCGTGTTCTCTGGAACTGGTCATCGCCCTCGTCTTGATCGAAGACTATGTCCAGAAGTCCATGGTCTTTGTCCGCTGCGACCTTCGCTTTGAACTGTCTGTCGAGCGCTTGAATAGCCTTGTCGCCATCGACACGCATTTGCCCATGGTCAGCAAGTCGATAGTAGACCTTACTGAACTCATCACTCAACACGTATGATACGGCCAAGAACAGGCCTTGTGGAAACTCAGTCATGACTTGGCAAAGTTCTTTCGTTGCACATCTGAAGACTTGAAGCTCATCCTCGCCACATTCATCAAACTGGGTGTCGACATCTATGATGATGAATCCAGTCAATGGCATAGCATCTATCTGTCCGCGGGATTCCCAGTACATTTTCCATGCGATCAACGCGGCCATTACAGGGCGCAAGTCTTCAAAGGTATTCTGCCAGAATCGCACATGGAACAAGACCTCATGGTCCCGAAACAGCTGCTCTAAGTATTCATTTCCGTAATCCGGGCTGGCTGTCATGATGTGTCGAGCTGAGAGTACATGCTTCAAGTAATCGTGCGAGACGTCAGGCCGGTATTTGTTGAGGTAAGCCATAGCTGGAGAGTCGATAAATTTTGCGAGGTACTCGCCCAGACCCTCGTCAGGATCCATGTATTCTGCTTCGACCGTTGCAGCCAGATAAGCCCAGATGTTGCGCCTGATCTCAGGTGGCATCGAGGCAATCCTCTCAGAAAGATCCATCTCGATTCAAGAGTTATGTGGATTCGAGGGGAACAAAGAGAATCGGTGCCAGTGTTGATGACGTAATGAATAAGCTATTGTGATGTATCCAATGGCGCTGTATGTCGGGGATGGTCGCAATCAGGATGGGAGTAGTGGTCGAGATAATGGGAAGCGGCACTCAAACGAGTCGCGAAAGTTTCGTGATGAAATTGCCGAGGTTCAACCCCACATCAGGCATGTTTAGCCTAAAGAGGAAGGTCCCGCTGAACAAGGAACATCAATTTGAGAGCCGAAAGTAATAACTGCATGCCTGATCTTGGTGAATATCATGTCTCTCTGTCATGCGAATAAGTTATGAGGATACATAGTGTTGTTCAGGCTGTTGAAAATGTCCATGAGGAAGGAAGCCATTTCGAGCTTCTTCATTGAGGATGTGTCCGAATTAGAACGATTGTGTGCAACTCCTTCATATGTTCGAAGGAGCCGAACTAAGCTAAGTTGAGTAAGCATTGTATCAAAGAGAAATTAGGTGACCTGGCGTGGGAGGATGTCGCATCCAGACACGCATCAATGCGAGAAATTTCAGATTCACGCGATACCATACTGTCGCCTTTGTGTCTCGGGTTCTGTGAACGACCAAAACTGATGCCAATGCGCCAGGCGAGTTGACAACGCCGCGTCGAAGTTTCATCTCCACCTAGGAGTCTTGCCGTCGATTTTCTGGCGCAGCATTTCAAGGAGTGCTTCAGATCGCGGAGCCGTTTTCTTGCTGCTTTTCCCTGCAAACCCGAATTTTGCTGGTAAGATCTTCGAGCAGATCGCTGATGTAGTCTGTGTATGATCTGATACTTTCAAGGGATGACGCACGTTCGGCATTCCTGCGATATTGCTGGAACTTCAACGGACCTTCTTCCTCCGGATAAAGCGGCACCATGATGCCATACTCGGGGTCTTGCATAGTCTTCTTCTCGAAGATACGGTCTGCTTCATTGATGGCCTCATAAACAATCTTTCGAGTCTCTTGTCCTGGCCCAATAGGATAGCTAAAGAGCTCGAACTTGACGCTTGAGGTTTACTCGGCTTCCATAACAACTCTGCCCGGACTGAGCCTCTTTGAGATCTGGAAGAGGCCTTCTACAACAGCTGGTAGCAATGTCTTGTGTTTTGGCCAAGTTTCGACCTCATCCAAAAAGAGGCCAATTTGTCCCAGGTGACAGAGCTGGCCACGTCGTTGGAAAAGATCAATCCACCTCTCAAGACAAGTCTTCGCACGGTCGCGGTATTTCTCATGCCTCCAAAAGACACGTACAGGAATGAGCATTCTCTGAGTCAGCAAGAGTTCCTCGAGATATTCGTCGCCGTGGTCGACAGAGCCAATGATCATGTGACGTCTCCTCAATCTGGCCATCATGCACTCTTCGGCAACTGCAAGATGTTTCGTGTAGAGATAAGCCATGGTTGGCGAGTACATGTGGAGAGCGACATAATGTCCCAGTGTGTCGTGGTCGTCATGACTGTCTTCTTCTGCTTGTCTCACCAGTCTCCAGATCATACGACGGACCTCTGAGGGCAGTTTCGTCATTCTCTCAGACAGAGAGGTCATGGACCTTGTCAACATGGCGAAACAAATTCGGCGAGTTCTGCTGCTACTCGATAAACATGATGCGAAGCAACACACGGGAAAGACGCGGAGTCGGCTTGGAGAGCAAGCAAACAGCACAAACACGAATTCATGACGTAGGTCAGGGTAAAGCAACCATCCAGAGACTCGGCCGCGACTTCCTCCTTGCTCACAACAACAAGGTCATCATGACTGGGATGTCTCCTTGTGGCACCATTACATCCATCGAGCTTTCGCTTCAAGGCACCACAGATACTTCTGAAAAATTAAGTTCCTCCTGCTGAGATGTCGAGACAGAGCGGGCCTTGCCTCGCGGATTGTTGAGAAGAATTAGCGATTGACAGACACGATGCTATAAGAGTTGATGGGGTCGGCCTTCAAGAGCATCGTCTGATCTGATTTTTCCCGCCCTTTGGAAGAGTCTTGGCTCTTTCTCGTGCATATAATACACCGCAGCAGTAAGTTGTCACACTGTAGCAGTAGGTACCATGTGTCGCTGTCAGAGCGAGCAACTTTGTTTTGAATTACAGGCAAAATCTAAAAGGCTGACCTTGGCCAAGATGAACGCCTGGCAAGCGTTCTCAGCTATGGCGTCGGAGACTGGACAGACACTGTCTAGAGGCGGACGTGCTTACCTAAAGCAGATTGACACGCTTTTGGCCTCAAACCATCTCAATGTTGCGAGCTTTCGGAGTCATCGTGCCCACCTATCAACCTCGCTCCAACATCATTTTTCCCACAATTCGCATCAATTCTCGCGCGTCGCATTTGACAGTAGCATCCTCAGTAATGTCGTCCCAGGATATTGTAGTACGCGAGCCACTCCTGCTTCCGCTAGAGGACTACCTAGGAGCAACACCCATACCACATTTACCTCTTGAAAACACCGACAAATTCTATAAACTCTACATGGAGAGGGATGACGGTATCCTCTCACTTTACAACAGGCCCGGTGACGCAAACTTTGGCCACTGGGGAGGAACCTGGTGTCAAGCTCTTCCAGATGAAGCCGACAAGCCGCCAATGTGCCAGTACATCAACGAGTCGCTAGATAACATTGCACCGGTTGTGCTCCCTCAAGAAAGATGGATGCGCCGCGCTACCGACTACCTGACCCATCTATGCCCATACGAATATATGCAAGTCCAATGTCGCGAGATGATGAAGATCTGGCCAGTCGACCAGATGCCTGCGTGGGTGCCTGTTCTCAGAGAGCGCTGGCTGATCGTCAAACGAGCCAAGAAAGAGAACAGAGATGCATGGGAGACTTGGTTGCAGAGATGCGAGAGCAGCAACGACGAAAGCCTGCTGCAGGTGGCTAGAAAAGAGCGGGAAGAAGAGGCTCGCCGTCTACGATATCAGGAGCTTGCGAAGGTGCGTAATCGCGATCAGTTGATTGCCAAGCATCAAGCAAGGCGCGAGTACGTTGCAGTCGTGCGGGCAGCCGAGAAAGAGCGTGAGCAGCAACAGAGGGAGTATAACGAAGCCAATCCTTTCACATATATGGACCCGAAGATATGGAAAGCAGAAGCGGCAGCCGAAATCCAGCTGCTGACACAACAGCTGGAACTTGACAGCCAGAAACAACATCGGCCACCCCTACTTCTTCATCAACTCGGCGATGATCCTCTTCAACCTTCTTCCAGGAAGATAACCTCTGCCAACCAGTCCAATGAACAAGCACAGGACGTATCCTCACCTCCCAAGGATCGTCAGAGCAGCACCGAGAACACTTCAGAGCCCGATCTAGAACGACCCGTTACGCCAACTTTGATGACCGCCGGCGACTCCGCTAACCGCTCTACAGACTCTTCTGATTCTTCCTATTCTCCTACGCAGAGTCTGGAAGTCGTCAAGAAAGGAATCAGGAATCAACTTCGTGACAAAGGCAGGAGAGTCTCCGGACAGGCCAAGGAACTTGCTATGCGTTATCGACTGGCTTCTTTCATGGACCCAGGAGATAAGAAGAGACAGAAGAAGGAGGAACAAGAGAAGACCTCCAAGGATAGCCTGGCACAAGCGTCGCCATCTCAAAAAGGCAAACCACAGTCATCTGCCACCGGAAAGAAGGGACGATGGCTTCAGCGAGGTAACATGGACATGGTCTGAATGCATACACGGGAATGGGGAAATGTCAAGTATGGGAACTAGGTGGAGGTCATAGAGTAGGAAGGGCAGTAAATCTCATCAACCAACCATGGTGAACCTGCTTACTGCTAGCTCCTTTCATCTGATCTCACGGACAATCTGGGTCAACGTCATACGTAAACACTCTCAAGCTCTAATTGCAAATGATCATCATTGCATTCTGACTGTTGCAAAAACAAGCACAATAATCTACGTGTCCTTTTCCAGCCTTTCCACCATTTGTTGATACAAAAAATCTATTTAGGGCCGAAAGGGTTGCGCGAGACATTCTTCACTTGTGGTAGAGTTGTCTTCTTCTTCTGAGGAAAACCGCTCCTATATCACATTGTCAGTCTTACTGTGGAGTGTTCAAGACGCAAAGTGACCTACGCAGATGTCACATCGTTGTTGCTGGAATCAGTATATCCCTCAACACGAGATTTTGAACGAAGACTTGCGCCGGGTGTGACGGGTCCCGCAGTCACCAGATCTGGTACGGCGAGGAGCAACCGCAGAGCTTCTGCCAGCTTGGTCACCGTGATTGCTTTGACCGGGGCTGGACTCTGAAGCTCCTGGACCCGAGGTACGCAAATCTCTCTCGGATGTCCGAGTAGACGGGAGACTTGTGTGAGAAGCTCGTGGATCTATGAATGTAGTCTTGCGCGATACCAGATTCGTCTTTGTATACCTTCGAAGAAAAAATATGGAAGTTGGACTCGACCATCATACAGCAAATAACATCTTACTCAGACAAAAGCCCTTCGTCTTCTGAATCCGCGATCTCGGGACCGTGGGCATCAGGCCATCTGTCTTCATCTGCATGAAAGTCAGACAACAACACTGAATTCTCTTCCAAGCCCTCCAACATGTCCAGCAGCTTCTCCGTATACTCTCGAGTAGTTTCGATAAACTTTTTCCACTTTGCATCGCGTGATGCCATGGCGCCAGGGATTTCCTCGTCCCAGAAACACTCCCGGGCGATCAAGTGCATTTCGTCTTTCTTCACCGCTTCCTTAAACTCGCGGTCTTTCTCGGCGAGGGCAGGTAGTAGTCTTTGTCGCGACGATGTGGAATTTCCCAAAGTGCATATCGCGTTGAATCTTGCATACCCGGAAAAACTAAAGGCTTCGAAGAAAACTTTCGTTGAATCGCACTGGTATGCAGTTTTCATAAGCGACTTGAGCAGAGGTAGGTAGTCTGGATCCGTGTTCCCCATGGCATATACCTTGACCCCAGTCCGTCTAGTAGTAGTCAAGCCGCAAGCTTCCAGCACTCGTATCCATTTTCTGACGCTGGCTGCTATCTTGAGAGATTCTGAGGTACTGTAGCGAAACAGGCCATGGCTGTCACCGAATATGACGTCTTGAGTGGCTATGAGCTCTTCCAGATATTCAGTACCGCAGCTAGACTCGATCCATGGATGCCTGCGAGCCATGCACTGTTTCAGGTGGTGGAGAATTGAGGAGGGTTGTTCCTGAAGAATCCATCTATCTTTGAGCTTGAAGATCCAGGAATGAATGTAGGTGCTCAGGCTGTTGCACGCTTCCAGTTCTTGCGTCTCTATGTTGTCAATGGAGACCTTCCAGATCATGCGCCGTAGCTCAGAGGGTAGGTCTTCGATTCTGTTCAGGAGTGAGGTCATGACTTTAACGACGATGTTGCAAACACAGATATATTCTGATACGCGAACTTTTTGCCTGACGGCAACTCCAATGTTTGGTAGGTGAGAGGTTGTGAAGATCAGTCAACGGGGTCGGCGCTTACAGCATGCAGGAGAAGCTCGGGCCGCTCATGATCATGGGGACTTGACCTAAATGGGACTTGTGCACACGAACCGGATTTGCAAGTTCGTTCTCCCTAGATGAAAATCTAATGATTTCGTTCTCTAGCTCCTCGAGGGTGTCTATCATCTCACCCCCACGAGTTTGCGCATCTATGAGGATCTCTTCCCACTTTTGATCTCTGATGACAATCAGGTCTTTGGTCGTTAGCATATTGTAATCAACGTCGTCAAGGTTCTCTAAGTTCCATGTTCCGAACTCATCATAAGCAATTGCTTCCTCTTTGAATCCGCGATCGAGTTCCTCAAGCCTTGAAGCAAACTCCATGCGACTCAGCTCGCTATTCCCGAGGATATAAGGTACCTCAATCTCGCCAAAGAAGTCGTCGAAGAGATGGGCGAATGTGAGGTTGAGTGAAACTTGGCCAGGCCCTGGGCTTGTAGCCAGCTTATGCACATCCAGGAAAATTGAGTGCGACTGAAACTTTCTATGTCTGCGCATCTGACAATAGTATGGGTAAGGACGCGAGACACCAATGTAGCCAGAATGGTGGAATCCGCAGATAGCTAGAATCGACCGCCACTTGTCGACGCAGGCCAGTATTCTGTTGTAACGCAAGAGATCGTTGGGGTTTGAACCCAGGGTGAAAACAACTTCGTGTCGAAGCAACAGCTCAGAGGTGTATTCCTTCCCATATGTGGAAGCGATTAGAAGATGTCTCGATGTCAGGAATACCGTAACGTATCGTTTGATCATAGAATGATCGTGGCGTATACACCAGGCTATGGCCGAGTTATCAATGGTGCGCAAGACGAATTTGCCCAGGGATAGTGGAAGTGCACCACGGTTTATCAATCTGTAGCCATGGTGGTCCTCAATCATGTCTGTCAGATGGCCCCATATCATACGTCTGACCTCAAGAGGAAGCCTGTCAAGGTTTTCAGTCAGATTAAATGCTGATCTCATGATCACACGACCTGATGAGAATCCCCGTTCTCTGTTTTCAACGAGAATCTTCATGTGTTAAGAGAAGAAGCACTCGAAATTGATGGGCGGTGAGATACGAGCAGGATTGCTGGCTGTCTGTGCACATGCCACCACATGGCGAACGAAACACGGTAAGGTTCTCGAGACGCAAACTTGAGTCAGCAGTTTGTAGCCCCATCGTTAGGTATCGGCATTGAACCACGAAGATGATCAGTGGTATGTACAAAGGGGGTTGGAGACTGTGTTAAGAGATGGCAGGGCGACCACGCAGGGCGACACACAGCACGGTCTGTCTTGGCAGAGAACGCGAGCTGGAAGCTTCACCAAGACGCGTCAAGATCCTCTTCTCTCTTCTCAACAAGTCAATACGAATGTCTATCGCAGAGCCCCAAAATCACCTGCGGCATCGAACTATGTTTGTTGATGCGAGGTGTAATATGGCACGACGTCAGATCATGACCTTTGCATACGCGGCAGGTCTCAGAATCAGCTTGACCCGAGTATGGAATTATGGTAAGGACATTCAAGCAGTACTAGACATTGCGAAGTGTGATGTCGCTTCGCAAGATACGATGCTATACACACTCAAATGTCTCGTCGCGAAAAAGGAGACGAGGCAATGGCGCTCGATGTCCCACGCTACTGCTCTTCGAAGCGTCGTTCCTTGTGGCAGGCCATGTCCAGGCTTCTCCTCGAGGACTGAAGCGCGCTTCGGAGTACTGATTATTCGTAAGTACCGGTATGTCTAGATCAACCACGATATAGTTTCTGAGTTCGGCATGTACGGAGTACGCTCCCCCTCAATTTCCCCGCTCTCCAGACTGATCTACAGAGAGGATGCAAGGATGCAAGGATGGCTGATGATGGTCGTTTTTCCGTCTCCTCGGGTCAACATGGCGCGAATCAAGCTACAAAGCCAATTCAAGTCAAGCATCTCGTTTTACGCCATGAGTTCGTCTTGTCTTTTCGATCTTGTTGGTCAGACTCGCCATGCGTCTAGTTCGTCCTGTTACGCTTACTGCCCTCGTTGGCTTCGGAACATCAGCCCAAGCTCAATCATGCTGGGAAAACTTGACCTGCACTGGACCACTCGACGCGGCGTTTCCTGGTGAATGGTCGACTAATATCTTTGCTCCCTCTTCTCGTACCGTTGCTCCATCGTCGATCCTATCTCTCGCGAACGCTTCCGTCATATCAGCTTGGCCAGGTTCCGCCCACATCGCCGGCAATGGTTCGGCTCTCGTCTTCGACTTTGGAAAAGAGGTGGGAGGCTTGGCCACAATATCATACACAACTCAGGGCTCTGGCGCCCTGGGTCTAGCGTTTTCCGAGGCCAAGAACTACATAGGCTTGTGGAGCGATTCGAGCAACGGCAAGTTCGCTCCCGGTGGAGGCGATGGCGCCATCTACGACAACTTCACCACTGCTGGCAATCATACCTACACCATGGACAAGGCTCATCTACGCGGTGGCTTCCGCTACCTGACTTTGTTCCTCATCACGAATGAGACGTCCTCCACCATCGACATCAACACCATCTCCCTCGAGATTGGTTTCCAGCCTACCTGGAGCAATCTACAGGCTTACCAGGGGTACTTCCACTCCAGCGACGATGATCTGAACAAAATCTGGTACAGTGGTGCATACACCTTGCAGACCAATGCTGTTCCAGTCGACACTGGCCGATGGGTTCCGACTCTAGCAGTAGGTTGGGCCAACAATGGCAGTCTGTCCAACGGTACCACCGTCATCGTGGATGGCGCCAAGCGAGATAGAGCCGTGTGGCCTGGTGATATGGGTGTGGCAGTTCCTGCAACATTCGTCAGTATTGGTGATCTCGATAGCGTAGCCAATGCTCTTCAAACCATGTACGACCACCAAAACCACGACGGATCCTTTCCGGAGGCTGGTCCACCACTGCTTCAGCAATCTAGCGATACATATCATATGTGGAGCATGATCGGCACCTACAATTATGTTCTGTATACCAATGTAAGTAAACACGCTCCTCACAAATGGTGAGGAAGATACTGACCATGCCGTTTAGGATACTGTATTCTTGACTAAGAACTGGGATCGTTACCTACACGCAATGGAATTCATCTACGCCAAGGTTCACCAACCATCGGGCTTGCTCAATGTGACAGGAATTCGCGATTGGGCTCGATGGCAGCAGGGCTTTAACAACAGCGAAGCAAACATGATCTTGTATCACACCCTGCAGACGGGTGCAGATCTTGCAAGCTGGCATGGCGATACCACCGGCCTTGCCGATACGTACAGATCTCGTGCTGTTAATCTCAGCGCTGCCATCAACCAATACTGTTGGGACGCACCGTTTGGCGCTTTCAAGGATAACGCTACCAATACTAGTCTGCACCCGCAAGATGCGAATAGCATGGCTGTATATTTCGGCGTTGTCCCTGCTTCGTCTTCGTTGTCTTCACGTGGGCAAAGCATCTCTTCTCGACTGCTTGAGAACTGGACCCCAATCGGTGCTGAAACGCCTGAGCTACCTAACAACATCTCACCTTTTATCTCTTCTTTCGAGATTCAAGCCCATCTCACCATTGGCCAGACGGATCGAGCACTAGATCTCATACGACGCACGTGGGGATGGTATCTTCATAACCCCAATGGCACAGGTAGCACTGTCATCGAGGGCTACCTTACGAACGGATCCTTCGGCTACCGCAACAGCCGTGGATACAGCTACGATGATTCCTACGTCTCTCATGCACATGGATGGAGCGCAGGGCCCACCTCAGCCTTGACCAACTACATCGTTGGACTGTCCGTGACTGGACGTCTTGGTTCTACATGGACTCTGAAACCACAGTTCGGAGATCTTGAGCATGCTCAAGCAGGGTTTGTGACATCGTTGGGCAAGTTCAGCGCTGGTTGGAATTTTACCAATGGAGGAAGAAGCTATTCGCTGTGGTGGAATGTACCTGCAGGAACCATTGGCAATGTCACATTACCGACACTACCATCAGGCAAGACAGGCAAGGTATCTATTGACGGAAAGAGCTTCAAGAACAAGAGTGTTAGCAAGACGAACGGGTTGACATTCGAGGTTGGTGGTGGCAATCACAGTATAGCTGTCGTTAGCAAGTAAGGTCGACAATGAGGAGATTGCACTGTAGCCAAATATTATGATCATTTTATCCTCTCCAACACAGACTGGTCATCAAAATAGCGATCAAAAGGCAAGATGAACTGACACCAGATTCAGGTTCATAGAGAGCTGGTACTGTTGCCATCTTTACTCGGACAACCACACTTACTTGGAAATCATCTTGCCTTCCGTCAGGTGGTCTCAGCGTTAATGCGATGTAGAGGAGGCCTTGTGTTTTGCGTTATTTGATCATGATCTGGTTTATGCATTCCTCATGCGCAGATCACCCGCCATGTCCTCTTAGAGCACCAGCATGAGAGCAAGGTAGCTTATCATGATGTCTTGTAAATTAACCATCTTAGAGGCAGGGTGGCACCCATGACCTCTGAACTTAGTCAGCAGAACCTTTTCCAAACCGACAAATCTCCGACCAGAGTTTGTTCGCAACAGCTTGGTTTGATCTCATGTGCTGCGCACGCTTCGTACTCTCGTGCCAGACCCGAGACACGGTGGAGTCTCTTCGAGTTCCAGCCATGACGACTACATCGACATCTCCGAGAAATGTATCTCCAATCTTGAGCTTGTTGAAAAATACGCCGCCACCTTTCTGCGCTCCAGAATGAAAGTACCAGAATCAATACCGGCCACTCGATACTCGTATGGCCAATACTTGACATCGGAAAGAGAAGTAAAGGTCGTGGGGAAGGAGTTCTTTGAGCTGTCCGCAACGGACTGGGTTTGTCTTTGATAAACACAACGGCGTCAACGTCGGCAACGTCACGAACGGCTGTACCAAGAAGTTGTTACGACAAATCTCATAGTCTCCTTCGTCATGCAACTCGATATCATCAAGACTATACTCGCCATCGTTCCGGTCTACTCGAGCCAACCATTTTGACGAAGAGCCTTGTATACTAGCAGGATACATTGACATGCAGGTAAGTATCTCGTCCTTAAGATCTCACCGTCCATCTCAACGGCTCGAACAACCGTTCCACACACTGTTGGAGAGGTTTCATCCTCCATTGCAGATCACGAGCGTCAGTTGTATCGATTGTGCTTTCCAGACTGCTCATTCGCACAATATGTGGCGCTTTCAGAGTTAACCTTTGGCTTGTGTCAGTCAATTGAAGACCAACGCTTACCCGGAGCTCGAGCCCAACCCTCTTTTAGGATAACACTCTTGATTCCAAGAATATCGAAGAGGCCTCGGCCACGAGTTTGCCAAATACTTTGAGTGGCAACGGCTGCTAACCCCTCGTACTCTTCCTCCGCATACACCGAGTCAGAGACAAACCTCGTGCTTCTCTGAGACATTGAAATCCTATACACGAGTCCTGCCTTGCTATATATTCACCATGCCCTTGCCACTCTTTCACAGGCCATCAGCTCTCCAACTTCATCACTCTCTCTACGCAGAACCAACTCTCCTCCAGTGCTTCGGTACTAGTCATTCTTTGGAACCCCAAACAACCAACTACCTCATTCATTCTTTGAACAACACACTTTCTACCTCTTTTCGATACCCCTTACTTCTTACTATACTCTAACTCATCAATCTTCTCAATCCATCAAGATGCGCACTACCTTCTCCGCCATTGCAGCTCTTGCTGCCGTTGCAGGTGCTCAATCCACCACCTCCATCGATATCGATGCAATTTCTGTTGCCATTCCCACCAGTGTGTTCGTTCTCCCCGTCGTCTACGTGACTGCCGAGAACGCACCTACTTTGACCGCCACCACTCTCGCAACTACTGCAACTCCTTCATCTGATCCCAAGGCCACAGCCGTCTTCGACTCAGCTGCCGATGTCACCGCCGCCATCGTGTCCGCTTCCGAGGCTGCAGCCGCTTCTGCCACTGCCTCCGTCGAGAAGCGCGATGGGACCTGTATTCAGCAGCCTCTGGGTATCAGCCACGCTTCTCTGCCTGACACCGCTGCTGCTTTTGCATCAGACGCTTGGTACGGTGTCCAGGCCGTTGCTGCTGGCACTCCCACCGGCTTCGTTCAGACCTTCAGCAACTTGACTGCTTCCAACTCCGCTGATGCTTACATGGGTTTCACTCTCTTGAGCTCCTACGATGTTCCTACTTGCGGTGCTAAGTGCTCTGCCATTTCTGGCTGCAACAGCTTCAACATCTACTTCGAGAGAGATCCTCAGTACGACCCCTCTGTTGCGGCTTGCAACAACCCTGCCAGCACTGTCAACGTGAAGTGCGTCTTTTGGGGTGGTGCAGTTACAAGCTCGAACGCAAACAACTTTGGTCAGATGCGTGATGGCTTCAACGTCGTAATTGCTGGCTCTAACGGATATATCGCCAACACCTACGCTGCCAAGCTTGCTGTACAGGCTACTGCCACTTCTTCAAGCTCTGCTGCTCCCACTGCCACTGACGCTGCCGGAAACCTCTACACTATCTACTACTCATCTGATAGTACTCAGGGTGCATACTCCAACGCTCAAGCTGCCAGTTCTTTCTCTGACTGCATGACCGCTTGTGACAACGCTGCTTCTTCCGGCTGCACTGCATTCACCTACGTTGGTGGAAACAACGGTCAGGGTTCGGGAACTTGTTGGCTCAAGAGTGCGCTTGGTAACGCTTCCCCTGCTGGTAACAACGTCGTTTCTGGTGTTCGTTCCGGAAAGGTTTCTTCGTCTTCCAGCATTGTTGCCTCGACCACTTCCTCTTCCAGCAGCTCCTCGTTCAGCTCTGTCTCGACTCCCTCTGTCTCCAAAACCTCGTCGTCTGTCTCTTCCACTTCCACCAGCTCGGTTGCCTCGACCACTACTTCTTCGTCCTCTTCGGTCACTCCTACCACCATGAGCACTTCCACCAAGTCAGCTTCAAGCACCTCGACCTCTAGCACTTCCACTAGCTCTGCCGCCGCCCAGCCCACTACCTTCTCCATCACTTCCGGCGACTTCTCATCCTGGTTGTCCGTCGCCCCTGGAGCCAACGGAGTCACCAGCTGGACCTTCAACAGCGCCACTGCCTTCGACTTCACCCTCGATCCCGCCACCGGCTACCTTCTCGAAGGCCAAGGTTCAAGCATTGGCTACGCAGCCACTGTCAGCAAGGGTGTCAACGGCCAGCAACAAGTCCTCTTCAACGCTGCTGGTAACACGGCCAAGACCTATGTTACTTGCGCCCAAGTTGCTGGTACTTCTTCTGCTGCCGCTCACCTCGACTGCAAGGTCAACAATGTTTTGCAGCAGGCCTTTGTCTGCAGTGACAACTGGAACTTGCTCTACTTCATCAACAAGGGTACTGCTCAGCCCAGCAACTGCAACACCATCTCTCTGTACTACCAGTAGATGTGTTCGGCTTGCTGATCAATAGTTATGTGGACAATGATGGACGGAGTTTGGATAGTCTGTGACGATCGGCGTATGTTTTGGTGTTTCTGGATTTTGGATGTTGCAGGTTGTATATAGAACGCATCATTATAACTTTTTTTTATTTCTCATCTTCCCCTCCACGAACCTCGTTCTATCTCCAAACATTACTCTGCATTCCGACAAGCTCTCGCTGCAACACTTTGGTGCTGGGAGATGAAAATATGCGATTGTTTATCTCAGCCCATCAAGGTGGATCCCGACCCCACAATTTGCATGTCACAGAAAAGGAGCATGACGTTCGTCACGGTCACATAGTCTTTCCTCTTTCATGCAGGCTCTTCATCACAAGTGCGCAATCATGAATCCTACGACGATAACAAGATCGAGTTCATTCAAAACTCTCTTCTCAGCTCACGCCAAAGCTCTCACATAACCTTCAATCATGCCTGACAACACGAATCAATCCGTCGCAAAGACAGCCATCATCAGCGGCGGTGCGCGAGGCATTGGTCGATGCATCGTCCGCCGCTTCCTCGAGCGTGGCTACAAGGTCTTCATCTTCGACATCGATGAGGAAGAGTTGAAGCATACCACCACTGTGCATCTAAAGCAATACTACGAGAAGAAGCAGCTGAGCTCGGCCATCTGCAACCTACGCAGTGTCGACGAGATCAGAGAGAAGGTCAAAGAAGCTGCAGACTTCTTGGGTGGAAGAATCGAGGTTGTTGTCAACAATGGTGGCATTGCGACGCCGACGTGGAGTGATGGAAAGACCATGGCCGACTTTGACACCTTCTCTCAATGGCAGGCGTGAGTCTCGTCGAGATACAGACTGGCATCTGTCTTTTGACTGACATGAAGTTTGCAGGTACATGGAGACCAACCTTACAGCACCATTCGCCGTATCGCAAGCTTGCCTACCTTACATGAAGCTCGAAGACAAGAACGACTCGCACCACGCCGACAACTCGCACGCCGGCCCTTGTGTCATCCACGTTGGCTCCTTCCGCGCTGAGATGAGCGACCCCAACCAAGAAGGCTATGCCTCGAGCAAGTCCGGTCTGATCGGCTTGATGCACAGTATGGCCATCAGTCTCGGTCCATGGGGCATCCGCTGCAATCTCGTCGCTCCTGGGCGTATCAAGGTCGCACACGAATGTAAAGAGGGAGATGAGAAGGGACTTGAGTGGGCACACCAGAACGAAGACAAAGATGTCGACGACCACGCCACAAACAGAGCTGGAAGACCGAAAGATATTGCTGATGCTGTAGAGTATCTGGTCAATGCTGGCTTCGTTACCGGTCAAGCCATCACCGTCGATGGTGGCGCTGTGAGGATGAAGTAGAAGGTAGAATACAGCGACGAAGTCACGAATATATCTATTAATCCTTGACAAGCTATGTCTTCAAAACTCGGCCGAGTTTGAGCCATGCCGTTTCAGGAACACGCCACGTAAGAGGCTGAGAATTGAGTCGCATAGAACTTCACTTCTCGCCCTCATCAAGTATACAATGTTCCGAGCAGGTCTTCATATTACGACTTCCACGCCGGCATACATCTACATCATTAACCGGAGAAACGATACCAAGCGATTTTATATCTCGACACGAACCGTTTCGAAAGCTTCTGAAGTGTCACCCGACATCGGTAAATTGATGACAAGGTTGTACAGACACATCGGGGGCCTCGGGGGCTCCGGAGGGGTTTGTGGAGTAATTGTGGGGGCGGGGGATCGACATAATACGACCTTCTTTCACGAGCTTTTACAGGCTTGCTTCGCTCTCATACCGTCTAGCTCTTCTTGTTTTCTCCTTGACTTCATGCATTGATCTACTGCTAATTCACCGAGCCTTGTATCGGCAGAATGCACCCTCTTTTGGTTCGAGTTTTGGATGTCAAGCGTTGTTTCGATTTAACCGACAAGATGACCTCTTTTACTATATCTTCTCCGCATATGGCCGTCCAGAAATCCTTCGATCAACTCATCAACGACTGGTTACCTGCAGTGTCTTCAGTATGTTGTACTCATCCCTGTTCGTTTTGGCCTTGCAGTCTGGCCTCTCCATTCGTGGGGTCCAAGCTACTCAGTCCTCCTCCCATGAGAAGAGAGCTCTCGACACCGCTGCTATCGCCAAAAAGTACTTTGGCAACGACGCTCCTTGGTATCAGGACCGCATCGCCTACTTCGAATGTAGCGATACTCAGATTCAGGATGTCTTCTACTACCGCCAGAAAATCTTCAGAGCTCATCAACGCGATCTTGGAGCCAAAGGCTTCATCTCGACGGAATTCTTGGATGATGTCGGTTGGCAACTACAGCCTTACGCCAGTTTGAACGATGCTACTGGTTTCCACATTGGAGAAGGTAGATGGAATAGAGATCGCCGTTTCAAGGATGATTACATCAACTACATGCTCGGGGGTGGCGACGACCGTCACTTCACCGACTACATCCAGGATTCTGTCTGGGGAAGCTACCTTGTTGACAACGATGTTCCCAGTGCAACAAAATGGATCGAACAGATGAAGACTCTGTACAATCAATGGACCGACCACTTTGATACCAGCAAGGGGCTGTACTACATCGAACCATTGTTGGACGCCACAGAATATACCATCTCATCCATTGACGCTTCCGGCGGCCAAGATGGTTTCACTGGTGGTGATGCCTTCCGCCCAAGTATCAACAGCTACATGTATGCCAATGGAAGAGCTATCGCCAAGATCGCCGCTCTTGCTGGCCAGAGCGATGTCGCCACTGACTACAACAACCGCGCCACCACTCTCAAGAACAACGTTCAGAAGAGCCTGTGGAACTCGACCTTGAGCCACTTTATTGATCGCTACCAAGTCAGCAACAACTATGTCAAATACTGGGACCCCATCCGAGGTCGCGAGCTTGTTGGCATTGTACCCTGGACCTTCAACCTTCCTGATAACTCTACTGAGTACGCTTCGTCGTGGAAGCACATCTTGAACGCCAATGAGCTTGGAGGACCGTACGGATTGAGGACTGTTGAGCCTTCATACCAATACTACATGAGACAGTACCGCTATGAAGGCACGCAGCGTGAGTGCCAGTGGAACGGTCCTGTATGGCCCTTCCAGACAACTCAGGCATTGTTGGCCATGTCAAACCTGTTGGACCACTACCAGCAGAGCGTCGTCACCAATGCCGATTACTTGAGATTGCTGAAGCAGTATGCAGCTCTGCACTACCAGAGCTCCAGCACTCTCAACCTTCAAGAAGACTACGATCCTGCCACCGGAAAAGCAATCGTCGGCCTCGCAAGAAGCCCTCACTACTTCCATTCTGGCTACATTGATCTCATCATGACTGGACTTGTCGGCATCCGACCCAGAGCAGACGACTTCCTTGAAATCAACCCCTTGATCACAAGCGATATCAAGTACTTCCGCGCCGAACAAGTGCCCTACCATGGTACCAACATCGTCGTTCAGTGGGATGCAGACGGTAGCCGCTACGGTCAAGGCGCCGGTCTCCGTGTCGAGCGTGACAATGTTGTCATCGCTACTTCCTCCACCCTCAAGCGCTTGGTCATCCCCTTCCAGAAGAAAGCAATCATTGCTATCAATCGCCCCATTGCCAAGTCCATCCAATTACAAAGCTCCACCAGCTATCCTGTAGGTTCTGCTTCCTCCGGCACAGACGTGGAGAATGTACACGATGCTATCGACGGCCGCATCTGGTTCTTCTCCGAACTCGTTAACGGATGGAACTCGGATGTCAATTCCGCTACTGCTCAGTGGTACACCGTCACCTTCCAATCCGCCACCCAGATCTCGCGCGCAGAGATTGCATGGTTTGACAATGGCAATGACTTTGTTGCCCCTACTGCATACTCGATCCAAGTCCTGAGCAATGGCAACTGGGTTGACATTGGTGGTCAACAAAAGAGCGCTGTCGTGGCTAATGGTATCACCAATGTGCAGTTCACTTCTACCAGTGTTACTCAGGTACGACTTGCCATGACTCAACCTTCTGACAAGAGAACCAGACTTGTGGAAGTCAAGTACTTCTAGATCAGGATGGGAAAAGCGTGGGATTTGATTGATGAAATATGCATGATATGATTTACGTAGCTTTTTGTGAATGAGATCTCCTGTCGGTTTGAGTGTTTATTGTGTGCTGTTCTTGTTGGTGTTATTTTCTGCCTTGCACACCGCCACTCAATCAGCCTGCTTGAGGAGCGGCACATACAACAATCAATCTGTCCTCCGAACCGAGGCCGGAAGATGCAGATAAGAGTGGTCATAGCTTTGCCGACGATTTTCCGTATGCTTGGTGATCAGGTAAGCCTTCAAAGACCCCGCCGAGCCAGCCACTCTTTCTTGTTTCATCGTTCTTATGTCTCACCACGTGTACCTGTCATGCTGCTCAAAAATCCAGTGCTCTGTTCCTGTATACCACACATATCCAATGAGTTCACCCCCAACAATGTTTGTCAACCCTCACGGCCGTAATGCAACACTGCAAACTGTATACGAAGACCCGAGAGGGGTCGCCAAGGCACAATCGCTCAATTAGGAAGCTAGGAGATCTACCCTCGCATCAGCCAGCACCCGGGCGTGACCCTTATCAAAATATGGAAGGTATAGTGCAAAAGGCTGAGCTATCTTCCGCAGTAGTTCCCCAATTTCACGGGTTATCATTGGGAGAGTGGACATTGTTTTTCATCTATAAGTAAAAAGGCTAAGCAGCGCACATTTTTTCCAACTGTTCTTTTCTTCCTCATCTTTCCATCACCACCGCCATCATGAAGAGCGTTTTGGCGTATTTTTCGGCATTCTTACTTGGCAGTGTGCCGCTTGTGCAGGCGTACAATAAAGATCATCATCAGGTGTATAAGGGAAACGATGCACGATTGAACAAATGGCGTACTTTCCATGTGGCTGGTGAAGAAGAGCATGCGCTTTCTGTTCAGTCGACTCCTACCACGGGAAATGCAACCTTTAGACAATACATCGATCACGAAAACAAGGATGTTGGAACTTTCGAGCAGTTCTACTTCTACTCGACTGAGTTCTATGGCGGTCCTGGCTCGCCTATTATTCTGTTCACTCCTGGAGAAGTCAATGCTAGCGCGTGAGTGGAATTTGTCATAACACTCTATGATTCTCCGGTTACTGACAATTTACTCACAGCTATACCTCTTATCTCACCCTCAATAGAACTACTGGTGTCCTTGCAAAGGAGATTGGTGCTGCCATTGTGTGTATTGAGCACAGATACTGGGGATATTCTTCGCCTTACGCCGACCTGACCACTGAGAACCTTCAATACCTCACACTTGACAACTCAATCGTAAGTGAATTCTTCTCGATCATTTCCTATCATTCTGTTTTTCTTGCAAAGAAATTTTAATCTGACTTCTCGACAGAGTGACTTGACAAACTTCGCAAAGCATGTGCGACTGCCATTCGACTACCACAGAAAATCAAGCCCAAACCGTGCGCCCTGGGTCATGATGGGTGGTAGCTACTCTGGTGCTCTCGCCGCTTGGACTGCTTCGACTCAACCCAACACCTATTGGGCGTACTGGGCGTCCAGTGCCCCCGTCGAGTCCATCATTGATTACTGGCAATACTTTGTACCTATCCAGCAAGGAATGCCCAAGAACTGCTCTTCTGATGTCTCACTTGTCATCGATCACATTGACAACATCTTGCTCAATGGAACGACCTCAGAGATCACTGCTCTCAAGACAAAGTTCGGCTTGGAAGGTCTCGAGCACAATGATGATTTCGCAGCTGCCCTCCAGAACGGTCCTTGGTTGTGGCAAGGCAATCAATTCTACAGAAACACTGGCTTCTTCGACTTCTGCGATGCCGTGGAGAATGTCAAGCCTAACAGCACTAACACCACTTTGCCTGGCGCCGAGGGTGTAGGTCTTGACAAGGCACTTGCTGGTTACGCTAGCTGGTTCAACACTACTTACCTTCCCGGTTCTTGTGCTAGTTACGGCTACGACGAATGGCAAGGCGAGCGCAACATCAAGTGCTTTGACACCTACGACGTCACCAGCCCAATGTACACCGACACCTCCCTATCCAACGCTTTCGATCGTCAATGGGTATGGATGACCTGCAACGAGCCCTTCGGATACTATCAGACCGGCGCTCCCGAAGACAGACCCTCAATGATCTCACGCCTTTCGACCCCCGAATACTGGATCCGCCAATGCCCCCTCATGTTCCCCGCTTCCAACAACACAGTCGTCGGTCTCAGCAGAGGCGCCACCGCCGCACAAGTCAACGCCAAAAACAAAGGTTGGAACAACTACTCCCCCGGCCTCCTCTACGTCAACGGCGACTACGATCCTTGGAGAGAAGCCAGTGTGTCTTCTGATTTCAGACCAGAGGGCAAGCTTCAATCCACCAGCAAGAATCCTGTTGTCATCGTCCCCGGCGGCTTCCACACTAGTGATTTGGTCACGCAGAATGCAAAGGCTAATGCTGGGGCTAAAGCTGCTATCGATGAGGCTGTGGGTATTATGAAGGGGTGGGTTGGCGAGTTTGAACATGGCAAGCATTGGTTTGAGGGGTAGGGTGTGGTGCTGGTATGGCTTTTTTTGAGGTTTGCCATGCTGTATCGATCTTGCAATGTTCCTTCGAAATGTGGTGTTGTGTTCTCTGATCAATGACAAAATGACTTTATGTTCTTGCATCTCTCACTGTATTTCGATCTTTTACACTGGCTCATGGGTTCCAAAACAGATCATAGCCTAGCATTGCTCACAATCTACTCGAACGCACGGAAAACTCGTCACATTGTGGTCACGTTATCTGCTACCAATAGCGAAATGCGGTAGAGTACGTCCCTGCACACCAATAGGCAGGATTTTGTTCATCCCTCCAACCATTTCCGTTGATAGCGATGAGTATTGCCGCTTTCTTCGAATATCGAGAATGATATTCGACAACCACATGGAAAACTTTCTGATTTTTGGATAGATACTTTGACGATCTGCTTGGAGGCTGAGGTGTAGCATGTCCCAATCACAAAATCTGTACAACCATGCTCGCAGTATGAGTATGGCAGGCGAAAGAAGCAGTTGCACTGGCGTGCGAGAAACAGACAATGTGAAATGATGGTGCAGGTTATACTCGCACTGTGCCCGGAGATTTGTCAATGCCGCTACAGTGTCCCCTTCGATTCTCGGATTATGCTGTAGTTATTAGTCGCCCTATCATATGATTTGTAGGGCATGAAATGTGCTCTTCAACTTTCACGTCTGTACGAGCATTTCGAGATATGCTTTGAGGGGTAGTGATTAGAAGCCAGGGTGGCATTCCCGACAAAGCACCTGGTTCGATCACATTGTCTGAGTGCGAGTTCTTCTTTTTTCTACCTGAGCATGTGTTGCAAATGTAGCCTGTGATGTAATCTGCAAGACCCAACCAAAATGGGAGTGATGCCTAAGATGTACTTCCAGTAACCCAGATGCATGTGTCCCTAGCTTCACCTCCGAACTGCTTGATGGCTATATAACACAACTGAGAAATCACGTATGACTGAGTCATGTCTGCCTACAAGTTCGTTTTATGGGCAGCATGACACTGAACAACAGGATCAGGAGGACCACTTCACGGCATCCCGGCAACAAGTCATGACACGAAACCCATCACAACATCAAAGCCAAGGCATAATCACGTTCTCCTCGACCCACACAACCAAAACACAAAGGAACATTTGCACCACCCGAACATCGGAGCAAAGGATCCAAAAAGACCCCAAACTCCAAAAAGCACGGAATAACCAACCCCTCCACCTCCAAAAAATGGTGATAAGAGTTTGTGTTGAGGATGAGGCAATCCACTGCCCACAATTGCGCCATTTCCAGGCTTGGTATGGGCAAAAAGACGCGATTGTAGATCTTCTATTGGAGTAACCCCCCCCCCCATTATGCGAGAGAAAACCGCCGAGAGAAGTTTATACATGAATACAAGTTTGGATGATAAATTCGTCGTTTGTTGGTTTTGTTGTTTCTTCTGATCTCTCGATACCTTCTTTGTCGCGCTACCGAGAAATTTCCATCGTTTGGAAAACTACACCATGAGTACTATCACGGAACATCCTCGTACTACCGATTTGTCGCAAATCGAGACTGAGGTGTCAAACTCCCAGAACAACTCAAACGCGACAGAGGAGAAGCTTCGCAGAGCAGATTCGCCGCTGGAGAATGGGTTGCCTTTCCAACAGAACATAGCACTTCTGCATGCTGCTCGCGAGCGCCTTGTCTATACTCAGGACTACCCGGTCCCTCTCCCGAAAACGGATGATGAGCTTGTCGTGGAGATTAGAGCGATTGGACTGAATCCCGTGGACTGGAAATCAATGTACACATGTCTGCCGTACAGCTTCCAGATGCAGCTAACGAGAAGTACAGTGATTACAACTTCGCCATCCCTCAATTACCTTATATCGCAGGCCGCGATTTTGCTGGGGTGGTCGTTCGCGCACCGACTGCTCCTAGTCGTTTGCGTGTGGGTGATCTGGTACGTGTTATGAGTAGATCAACGCTGGAAAGGTCATAAGCTAAGAGACGAAACAGGTCCTCAGTCCATCCACAGACTATCGCGATATCAGAAAGTCGGCTTTCCAAGAGTACGCAATTTCGACACAACACAATGTAGCCAGACTGCCGCAAAACGTTCCAACCACGCATGGCGCATCCATTGGTGTCGCATACGTGGCTGCAGCACTTGCCTTGGGTGTCAGTCTCGGATTGAACCTACCGAAAGTTTCTGGTCAAGACGATGCAGCCTTGTGGGAAGCCGTCCGAAAATTGCCACAAGACGCGATCCCCATCGATGTAGCTGCGGAATGTCTGTCCAGCATCGAAAACCACGAGCGACCTCAACAGGGTGACTGGATAGCGATATACGGTGGATCATCCACAAGCGCACTCTTCATCTCAGAAATCGCACGATTGGCAGGACTCAAAGTCATTCTCCTCGCGGACTTTGCCAAACACGGCGAAAGACTTGGTGAGAGGGAAGGCAGCATTCTCGTCGACAGCCATGATCCCATCAGAGCGATCAACGTTGTACGAGCCATTACGAAAGGGAAACTCAGATTTGCAGTGGACACGGTGGGAAAAGAGACGGCTGGACACTTGGTGCAGATGCTGCAAGCAGACGCGCAAGAAGGGAGGAGAGCCCATCTTGTGGGTCTGACGGGAGTGCCGAAAGGGAAGGTTGATGGCATTGTGTTCCACTCGGTACCCATCAAGCTGTTCCACGAAGTACCGTCCATTGGTCTTACCTTGATGAACTGGTTGGAAAAGGCATTGGAAACAGAAGCGATCGCGTTACCCGAAGTGGAGCACGCTGGAGGAGGTTTGGAGGGCATCAACGCTGCGCTGGACAGAATGCGCAATGGTGAAATTTCCGGTCGGCGATTGGTAATCTCTGTCTGAGATTAGTGATTCCTTCAAGGGATGTCTGCTGTCGTGATTTTGGGAGCGATAAAGCTAAAAGGCAAGAGATTGGAGGTAAAGATAGCCAAGCAAACTAGACAAACACGGACAAAACAAGCGCCGTTTCCTTCCACCAGCTGCTCCACTACGCTCGCTCCTTCGTCGTTCTTGCCATCTGTGAGATTCACATCTTTGACTTGCTTCAACCGCAAAGTTCCGACCATTGCTGTGCATGAAACCCCGTCTTCCTTCGCTGCGTGCTTATCAACCCCGTCGACCCGTGATGCTTCATAAACGCGTGTTGAATTGCGATTCGCGCGTGTCGCAATCTGCAAGCTCTCATTCGACCCCGCCATATGAATACAACATTGCGAGCTCGCACGCCATATCATCGGCTGCGGACGAAAGCTATCTCGAGCTTGCACGCCATACCTTAGGTGCCCCACGATGCTAATGTAGGTACGCATTGCCGAACATGCAGGTATCTCAACGCTGTCATATCACATGCTCAGAGTGGACAAATAGCCTTTGATTGTTCCTGTCACATTTCTTGCTGTAATTGCTGCCAGAAGCGAAGAACTATCATGTCCTCAATCACTGTTCTTCAGCCCGATGGAGCTGAAGTCAGCCATAAAACTTTGGTCGAGAAGGCACCGCCCCTGATTGAGCTAGACACTTCTCAGGACGATTGGGTATATCCCTATCCTACCGACTTCAACATTCATGAGCATCCTATTGATGAGATTCGTGAGCTCAAGGTATGAATGATGAGTGTACGCTATCGAAGCCGACTAACAGAATAGGTGGCCGTGATTGGAGCTGGTCTTGCAGGTATCATCGCAGGCGCACTCTTACCAGCAAAGGTCCCGGGAATCAACCTCACCATACTGGAGAAGAATGAGGATCTGGTACTTTATTTTCCATGTTCCATATCTGCCTGCGCTAACATGATCAAGGGTGGCACATGGTTCGAGAACATCTACCCAGGAGTTCGTTGCGATATACCTGCACACGTGTACCAATCAACATTCTCACCGAACCCTCACTGGAGCGAAGAATATGCACAAGGTGCTGAGATCCGCAACTATTGGCAGAATGTGGCCAAGAAGCATGATGTCTACTCAAAAGTCCGACTGCAGACCAAAGTCTTGGGTGCCTACTGGGAGCCGGAGCGATCGCAATGGAGAGTCGAGACAAAAGATCTCAAGAGCGGAGAAGAGACAAAGGAACATTTCGACTTTTTGGTACCTGCGATTGGCCACTTCAATGAGTGGAAACTGCCAGACATTCCCGGTATCGAGAAGTTCCAAGGTCATCTGAGACACTCGTCCAACTGGGATCCTACCTTCGATCCGGAGGGTAAGCGCATAGCCACCATCGGAAACGGAGCGTCTGGCATACAGATCACCCCCGAACTGCAAAAAGTCGCGAGTCACGTCGACCACTATGCTAGAAGCCGAACTTGGATCGCTGGTGCCTTCTCTCCCGATGCCAAAGATAGGCAATCCACGCCCATGTACATCGCACAAGAACAGCTCAAGTCCTTCTCAGATCCCAAAGTATATCTCGAATACCGGAAGAAATTGGAAGGATCCTTCTGGCGAAACTTTGACGCACAGCTCAGAGATTCAGATCTCAGCAAGACTTCGGCGCAAAAGTTCAGAGAGCTGATGGGCAAGAGATTGGCGGATAAGCCTGAATTGCTGGACCAGATCGTTCCTGACTTTCCTCCGCATTGCCGACGCCTCACACCAGGTCCGGGATACTTGGAAGCTCTGACCAAGGACAACCTCACATTTATCCAAACGCCTATCTCACATTTCACAAAAGATGGAATTGTCACCGTGGACGGAGTGCACCGCCCTGTTGATGCAATCATTTGCTCGACGGGTGCGAATGTTGATTTTGCTCCACCTTTCCCAATCGTTGCTGGCGAATATGATCTCTCCCGTGACTGGCGGCCAGAAGGGAAGTTTGGATTCCCTTACACATACATGGGTGTAGCGACGCCAGGCCTCCCAAACTTGTTACAGTTGCATGGTGAGTGACCCGCATCACCCAAATTGTTGAGAAACAAAAAACTAACACTCGACCAGGTCCCCAAAGCTATGGTTCCTCTGGCACAGTGCCACACTCTGTCGAGACACAAGCTACATACATTGCTAAAGTCCTGCGCAAAGTCAGCAGTCAAGGCATCTCAAGCATTGTACCTCGCAAGTCTGCAGCCGACGCCTTTGTCGAATACTGTGATGCCTTCTTCCCTCGAACGAATCTTTCCAGAAAATGCAGCAGTTGGGCGAATGGTCGTCGTCCTGGTGGCCGAATTCATGGCTTGTGGCCTGGTAGTGCAGCTCATTTGACCAACATCAGAAGAGAACCACGTTGGGAAGACTATGAATACACATATGTTCACAACGACAACATATTTGCTTATTGGGGCAATGGCGTCACCAAGAAGGAGTTTGATCCGGAGAGCGATATGACTTCTTATCTGAGACTGCCTGAAGAGACGGATCTGAGAGATTTGCATGAGCGCTGGTGGGACCTGTGAGCAACTATCTTGTGGAAAGACGCAGTTGTTTGCTCTTTCACTGTACAGTCTTGTTTCGTGTAACATTGATGCTCAAGAGTTGGAGAGGAGTCGAGACAGACAGAAAAACACATAGTTGTATAGATATTTACCATCTAGGTTGACATTGAATGTCAACCAGTATGATCAGAACAGACTTAGTGATCAAAGGCCAGTCCAACATTCCTTCCCACAGTTTTGGCACGACTGACGTGAACCCAGTCGCCTGTACCTTCCCACGCCGATTGCATGCGTTCTTTTCACGTTGTGTTCAACCTGATACAAGCACGCCATATCCCACAAGTGCACGTGTTATTGCACCTTTGATAATCCACCCACATACTTTGCGATACCACCCCGCGAAAGAGGATCACCCTCAACAATCGTAATCTCCTCCGACCCCGCTCGACATTACGCTATGCCTTTTCTTCGTTGCGTGATGGTGGGGTTGTAGCACGGGCACGTATGTTTACAGTTCCATCAAGGTACCGGATAGGACGTGCATTTCACAATGCTTGGATATATCCTGCACGTTCCCACAATTTCTTTTCCAAGGTACGCTCGATTACTATCTCAGCTTTTCAAACTATCTTGGACACTTCACAATGACTGAAGCAGTCGCGAACGGCACTCCTGCTAAGAAGCAGCTTATTCTCAATGCATTTGTAGAATCTTGTAAGTAGAGCTCTCGCTCTGAAAATCACAACGATTGTTCCTAACATACTCCAGGCAGCGGTCATCAATCTCCTGGACTATGGAGACATCCCGACGACAAGTCTACTGAGTTCAATAAGATTCAACATTGGGTCAAGCTCGCTCAATTGCTTGAAAAGGGCAAATTTCATGGCATTTTCATTGCCGATGTCTTGGGCGCATATGATGTCTACAAGGGACCGAAGAACCCTGATCCAGCAATCATCTCTGGTGCTCAATGGCCAGGTAGGATATATCTTTATATCACTACAAGTCACTTCTAGCTCACGGAACTTCCAGTCAACGAGCCTTTAGCCACAGTACCAGCTATGGCAGCAGCAACCGAGAACATTGGCTTTGGTGTGACTGTGGCAACCACTTACGAGCAGCCATATCATCTCGCCAGACGTTTGAGCACTGTCGATCATCTTTCCGGTGGCCGTGTTGGATGGAACGTGGGTTTCCGGCTGCAACTCTTGATTGAATACAAATACTGATCACACTCTTCCAGGTTGTCACTGGCTACCTAGACTCCGCAGCCAGAAACCTCGGCCGTACCGAGCAACCTGAACACGATGACCGGTATGCCATGGCAGAGGAGTATATCGAAGTATTATACAAATTGTGGCAGTCTTCCTGGCGCGATGATGCAGTAAAGCTCGATCGCGAGAAAATCATCTATACCGACCCAGCACTTGTTCGTACCATCGATCACGTTGGCAAGTACTACAACGTACCAGGCCCTCATATCTGTCAACCTTCGCCTCAGCGTACACCGGTCATTCTGCAAGCAGGAACGTCAAAAGCTGGCAAAGAGTTTGGCGCCAAGAATGCAGAGGCTATCTTTGTTGCAGGCCACAGTCCTGCGGTGGTTGCGAAGAATATCGCGGAAATCAGAGCTCTGGCCAAGGACAAATTTGGTCGCGACCCGAAAAGCATCAAATTTCTGACTTTGCTCTGTCCTATTATTGGCAAGACTCAAGAAGAGGCAGATGCAAAGTACAAAGAGTATCTCAGCTACGGATCTGAAGACGGAGCAAGCGCCTTGTTCGGTGGCTGGACTGGTATCGACCTCGACAAATATGGTGATGATGAAGAGCTTCGCCATGTTCAATCAAACGCCGTCAGATCAGCTGTCGAGGGCTGGTCAAAGGCTACCCCAAATGTCGCGAAGTGGACAAAGCATACTGTGGCCAATCATATCAAGGTCGGAGGTCTTGGTGCAACTGTCATCGGCACTGCTGAGCATGTAGCTGACGAGTTGGAGCGATGGGTTCGTGAAGCTGATGTTGACGGTTTCAACATTGCTTACTCTGTCTTCCCAAGAACGTTCGAGGAGGTCATTGAGCATTTGCTGCCGGTACTCAGAGAGAGAGGTCTGTTCTGGGAGGACTATGCTGTTCCTGGAGGCACATACAGAGAGAATTTGTATGGCAAGAAGGGTGTTGCTCGTCCGCCTCAAGATCACCCGGCAGCTGCATTCCAATGGAAGGCAGAATGAGATGACGCAGTGTAAGTAGAACATTGATAGTAACCTTGAAGAACTATTTCGAGATTCGGACTCCCTGGTTGCTGGACCCGAGAACTTGATCTCGTTGGTACATCCCAAGACAGCTGGTGGAATCTGCAGCAAGCCAAAGTCTATGACAGCCACGTGGGGATCTCTTTTGTTGATCTGTAGATTCATGTGACTTTTGCTGTTCTCAATACCATTTACGGAAATTCGACGTGCTCCGATTGGACACGATACCATTCCAAAAGTCTTCCTGCATTCAATCAACCACGAGTATGATCAATCTCAGCATACGAGAATGTCTGATCACTGGATTGGAATCCTTCCGCAGTCGGAGATGCCTGAATAATTGCTTCCCAATCACTGCAGTGTGCCGCATAACGCCATCGCCCCAGAATATCACATCAACTGCCACGACAGATGGACAAATGGGAGAAGCTTGACCTCGAAGATAAGCAAACCGAGTTTTTGCTTCGCATGTCTTACCATTTCTCCACGTGTGCGGTCAGCCTTGTGGAAAACTCCACATGCGGACATATGTAGGTTTATCACGTATGTTGCCGTGTTGAGGATGATCCCATCGCTGGTCTTTTGCACGTCAGTAATCGGCAGTGGATGCCTCTTCTATGTTCAGACGTCAATCCATACTTGGAAGATGTATAACAATAACACATCCCCATGATAAATTTGGTGTTGACACAACTTGGTCTACAGTCAAGATGGCAGAAGCTCTTCTCAATCAAGCCCATGGCTATGGCATTATCATTGGCTTGTCGATATTGTTCTGTCTTATCATTCTCGCTGCTGTGCGGGTGCAGAAAAGATATCTTGCTGAAGATAGCGAGCAATCTGAGATGTTCATGGTGGCCAACAGATCAGTAGGCACCGGTCTGACAGCCAGTGCTGTTTTCTCAAGTTGGTGAGTACAATACTGCGTGTCTATACAGATGAACATTCTAATATGGTCCCTAGGATGTGGATTAATGAAAGTGTCATATGTGCGGCCTACACTTACAAGTGGGGCATTGCACTACCCGTCTGGTGGGCTTCTGGGCTGTCATTTCAGATAGCACTGATGGCTTTACTCGGTATCGTCGCTAAGCTGAGAGTTCCTTACGCTCATACATCGCTCGAGTTCATGCGTATGAGATATGGAAAATATGCTCACTGCATCTTCATCTTGCTGAATCTCATCAACAACATTTTTGGTTGTGGAAGCATGATTTTAGCAGGCGCACAACTGGTTACCGGAATGACTGGTATGCATGTCATTGCTGCATGTATCTTGATTCCTGCTGGAGGTGGGTACAAATTCATGATCTGGAAGTATGGATGCTGACGAATTCAAAGTTGTCATCTACACCGCTGTGGGAGGGCTGAAAGCTACCTTCATCACCGATTATCTGCATACTGCCATCGCCCTGATCTTGTTGATCTATTTCTCTCTAGCAGTCCTTACCAATGAACACGTTGGTGGAATATCTGGTCTGTACCAGAAAGTCAAGGCTGCAGACGACTACATTGAGGGCAACTACATGGGATCTCTCCTGACCATGAAGTCTAAGAGGGGTATGTGTTGGAAGTTTTACCTGGTTCCAATGCTTTCGCTGACACAATTACAGCTGTGCTCTTCGGATTGGTGCTCAAGTTTGGTAACCTCGCACTTGTACTCATGGACACGGCATTCTGGCAGAAGAGTTTCGCTTCCGAGGTCGAATCGGTCGTTCCTGCCTACGACCTTGTCAGCGTTGTCATTCTTGCCGTCCCTTGGTGCACCGGTACCATTATCGGTTTGACTGGAAGAGCCATCGAGAAGACACCCATCTGGTGGGACTACCCAAATCTACTCACAGAGACTCAAGTCAATTCCGGTCTAGTCATGCCATACGTACTCCGTTCTCTCCTTGGTCAAGGCGCAACGACTGGACTCCTGGTGCTGATCTTTATGGCCATCACATCTACCGTATCTTCCTCAGTCATTGCCGTCAGCAGTATCATTTCTTTGGACTTCTACCGCGCCTATATCAATCCCAAGGCTTCCGATCGAAAGGTCCTTCAAGTCAGTCATATTGGCGTTGTGGGCCACGGATGTTTTATGGCAGCCTTTGCAATCATGTTACAATATGCTGGAGCGACAAACAATTGGTCTACTTACTTTAGACCCATTGTTGCTTGCCCTGGTATTTTCCCCCTGATGTTGACGCTTCTTTGGTCAAGACAGACCAAGGCAGCTGCTATTCTCTCACCTATACTGGGATTAGCTTCTGGTGTTGCTACATGGCTGAGTCTGTCTTACGTTTGGGGAGGGAAGATTGACATTCAGACGACACAAGAGCAGTTACCTGGTCTCTATGGCGCCATTGTATCTTTCTTCTCGCCAGCACTTTTCTCAGTCATCATCTCGCTCGCACGACCAAGCCAATTCGACTGGAGAGAATTCCTTCGCATCGACCTCATCGAGGACAGCAGTCAACCCAGCACTTCTCTACCCTCACCTCAAGACAGCAAAGACGACATCACCAAGATATCTCCAGCACACTCCAGCCCGGCCAACGAGAAACACCAACCAACCATCGACGCAGAAGCAAAAGTTGGCCTCGTCAGCCCAGCAACTTCCATCTCCACGCGCACCGGAAGTCTCGACGACATCGTGCATCCTTTCAGCGACCAAACCATCCGCCACATCAAGAAATGGAGAACCTACGCTGCTGGCTATTTCGTCCTCAATCTCTTGGTCACGGTTGTATTATGGCCGGTCCCTATGTATCGAGATTACATTTTCTCGGCATCTTTCTTCAAGGGTTGGGTGACTGTGGCGATTATTTGGCATTTCGCTGCCATGTTGGCTGTGATTGTTTATCCGGTTTGGGATGGACGGTTCGTTATTGGTACGGTGTTCAAGGGTGTTCAGAAGGAGTGGAGTAGAAAGGGATGAGTGAATGGATGTCAGAGGTAGATTAGAAATGAACAAGACGACTAGAATATGTCATCTCCACCGTCCAACTGCTCTTTACTTAGATACCTGTGATGCATGTTTTTTTTTTCATATTCCAGAGTAAGTCTCGAGGGAGTCGACAGGGGGATGTGCCATCAAGGCGAGATCGAAAGTTTTCTGCTCACAAAGGAAAGTTCGAACAAGCTGAAAACTATCGTGCATTTTGACAGACGCAAACCTGCCTCCAGAGGCGGTGAAATGCTGCCAGGCAGAGTTGCTCTTACCTATTTCGCAGAGAAACTTTCCCCTTTTTTTAGAGACATGTCCATCAACCAGTGGATGGAAATTGAAAACCAGGAGCAGAAGATAGATGAAGTCAAAAAAGGTAATACAAAGTCGGTATGTAAAACTACAAAATACTAGTACAAGTATAGAAGATAGAAAGAAAGTAATTGGAAGAAAATACGAGATATTGGGCTTCGAAAGCCCACCCCAAACCATAGAAACGCCAAATGTTCAGTCCTAATTCATATCATGTGTGCTCATGTCGTGTCGGACAAAGATTACTTGCGTGCAATGGTGGCAAGAGTGGTAGGAACAGCCTCGCGAAGGTTGAGAGCTCCAACACTGGCACCGAGCAGTCCGCTGGTGGGCAAGACGTTTGCGTTGACAGTAACGCCATTCAGAAGGCCCAGAGTGGCACACACCTTCAGAAGGCCTGATCCTGAGCAAGATGTGGTGAGCTGGCTGGGTCTGGCTGAGGCGGCTGCTGAGGCGGCTGCTGTGGTGGCAGGGGCGGTGGTTGTAGGGTTCAAAACACCAGCACTGACACCGACAAGACCGCTAGGGCTTCCGACCCCCAATGTGACTGTTGCGAGGGGTCCTACACCGAGTGTCAGGCAGGCTACCGAATCGCAGCTAGTTTGAGTAGCGGTGACCTGGGCCAGGGCGGAAGCTGAAGGAAGGACTCCGGCGCTCACACCAACCACACCAGAGGGACTTCCCACTCCCAATGTAATAGTGGCGAGCGGACCGACACCAAGTGTCAAGCAGGCTACAGAATCACAGCTGGTTTGAGTGGCGGTGACTTGGGCGATGGCTGAGGCGGAAGGCAAAACAGTGCCACCAACTCCAATAATTCCAGAAGGACTGCCGACTCCCAACGTAATTGAGGCCAACGGTCCCAATCCAATTGTTGCGCACACGGTTGCATCGCAGCTTGTCGTAGTTCCTGTGACCTGGGCAATGGCTGAAGCGGAGGGCAAAACAGTACCACCAACGCCGATAACGCCGCCTGAAGGGCTACCCACCCCGAGTGTAATAGTGGCGAGCGGACCGACACCAAGTGTCAGGCAGGCTACAGAATCACAGCTGGTTTGAGTGGCGGTGACTTGGGCGATGGCTGAGGCGGAAGGCAAAACGGTACCACCAACACCGACGAGGCCAGAAGGAGAGCCCAGGCCCAGGGTGATTGTGGCCAGCGGACCAACCCCAATAGTAGCGCACGCGATTGAATCGCAGGTAGTGGTCGTCTGGGTCACTTGGGCGGAGGCTGAGGCGTCAGCAGGAAGAAGTGTTGCACCAACACCTGCAACACCGGACGGGCCACCGATTCCCAAAGTCACAGTTCCTAGCTCTCCCAAGCCAAGTGTCGCGCAAGCCAAAGCTCCACAGGTGGTAGTTGTGGCTGTGATAGAGTTTCCAGGAATGTTGGTTGGGACAGCGGAGGTGAAAACAGGGGCAGAAGTGGGATTTCCACCACCAATTCCGAGACCGAGATCAACGGTAATACCATTGCCGATTCCAAGTGTAACACAGACGTCCAGATTAGCGCCTCCACAGCGGGTAGAAGTTGCAGTAATACCGGCAAGCTCGGAGGAAAGAACGCTAGAGGGGATGTCGTTTGTAGGAACGATACCGCTGGTAAGCGAAGCGAGGATGCTCGAGACATCAGAAGCGACGGAAGATGCATCAGAGACAGCAGAAGTGATGATGCCAGTTGGTACCGAGGTGACGGTAGGCAGGCCAGAGATCAGACTGCTAAGGGCGCTGGTATCGACTGAACCACCAGTAGAGATCTGCGATGCGAGAGACGACAGCTGAGAGCCTACGCCACCCGTGGCTGTGGCGGCGACAGAAGTCAAATCGCTGATAGCAGAGGACAAAACTGGAGGAATTACGACAGAGGAGAAACCGGGAAGGGAGACTCTTGAGCTGGTAAGTCCGTTGTTTCCACCAGTACTGATGATGTTTGTAGGGATAGATGTAGCGGTAGGCAAGGCGGAGATCAAGCTGCTTAACGCGCTCGTGTCCACAGGCGATCCAGTTGAGATCTGAGAAATAAGAGAGGACAATTGAGAAGAGACAGCCCCAGTGGCTGTGGCCGCAACTGAAGTGAGAACGCCAGGAATAGAAGGTCTCGAAGTGTTGGCAGGGTCTGCAACTGCAGAAGAGATCAAACCAGAAGGAAGACTGGTAGCAGTAGGGAGCTCGGAGAGGATTGAGCTCAATGCACCAGTGTTGATACCGGTGGCAGTAGAAAGCTCAGAGACGAGAGAAGAGAGCTGACTTCCAATTACACCAGTTGCTGTAGCGGCCTCAGATGCAAGGCTGGAAATAAGGCCTGTAGGAACGCCGCCTGACACTCCTGCGGATGCTCCACCAGTGGCGCTGACTGAGACAGGAGGTAGAATGCCAGAGGAGGCAGACGAGCGGAGAGCGAATTGAACGCCATTACGAGTAACTCCGTTGGTGAGGGAGCTGTAGAAAGTACACGAACCGCTGCTGGGAGTGTATGCTGTTCCGAGACAGCGAGCGTTGGCTGCACAGACAGTGGCGCAGGAGTTCAGAGAACCAATGGCTTGTCTCTTCGATAGAGCGTTGCCCAAGTTCAAGACGGTACCGCCGTAGAACTGGTTGCAGTAGCGGGTGAACTGAGATCCAGCGACCGTGTAGGTAGACGCGCTGGTGAAGGGGCAAGCGATAGGAGTAGCGGAAGATCCAGCAGAAGTGGCACTACCAGGGTTGTTGATCCCCGATGAGATGGCGCCGACGAGCGAGCTAACGGCGCCTGAGGGAAGAGTTGCTGTTGGGTTGGCAGCGATAGAGCTCAAGACGGAAGACAATGAGGCTCCAATAGATGCTGATGGGTTATTGGCCAAGGAGCTGATGGCTGATGAGAGCGCTGGGGCAGCAGTAACGGCGGGGTCGGACAACAGGGAGGAAATCAGCGAAGAGACAGCAGGGTTGGTGGGAGACGAAACTCCTACACCAGCACCGATACCTGCTCCGATACCTCCATTTCCGTTTCCGACATTTGAACCGGACGTAGCTTGCGCGGCAACAGAAGAAGCAGCATCGACCAGCGAAGAGGCAGCAGCTGTGGGCAGTGCGGCTCCGGCGGTGTTGACAGCAATGGAGCTGAGCAGAGAAGAAATTTCGGGGCTGACTGTGACGGAAGGGTTGCCTGATAGGAAGTTGAGAGCTGATGAGGCAGCAGTACCGAGTCCGGATCCAGATGCACCATTGTTGGCATCAGGAGCTGAAGTTGCAGCGGCTGCAACACCGTCGAGAAGGGAAGACAGCTGGGAAGCAGCAGCGGCGGCAGCAGCATCTGTGGATGAACCAGTTCCTGATCCGGCACCACCACCCACTCCTGCTCCTACTGAGCCAGAGCCAGAGCCTGAACCTGAGTCTGAGCCTGAACCTGAACCTGAACCTGAGCTTGAACCCGAACCTGATGATCCAGAGTTTGCAGCAGAAGATGCAGAAGGGTTGTAACACTCGGCAACAGCGCTTGCTTCGGTCGACAAAGCGTTGATTGCAACCTCAATCAGGTCACCAAGGAGTTCAATGTTACCATTGTCTCTAATGCTGGAGACAACATCATCAAGACTGGAGCTTCCAATGGAGTCAATGAGAGCCTGTCTCTTGGTAGGGATAGCCGAAGAGCTGGCCAGAAGCAGCGTGATAGCTGCGAAGCCGATATGCATCTTGTTGTTTGAAGATAGGACAAGATGAAAGAAGAAAGGAGATGACCAAGTCGGTGGTCGGAGAGGTGAGTCGCTGGGTGATGATTCTGGACTTGATGGGGAGTGTTCGTCTTGATATACCTCTCATCAGAGAGCAATTATGTTGTGATTCAATCTACCATTGCTGTTGCGTACGAGGCAGATCTGCATTGTCTTCGTTGTGACTATCGACTCCTCTCATTAGAATGTTTCAAATCACAATGACCCTCATCTCCCTCTCAGCCGGGTTCTGTGTGGAGTGGTCACCAAAGTGCATCGCAGTATGAGTATGCATTCGGCATCACCGCCGTTGGCAAATGTAAGACCCCTAGGAAGATTGGCGGCGATCATACAAGATTGGACAGTAAGGAAAGACAGCACAAGAACGAAGAGAGTAGGCGTGATCCTGACAACGGTTTACAGCATCCGTCTACCAAGCAGTGACCATGATGAGGTCTTCGACAAAGCGTACACCCTGTTGAGCCGTCGGACCCAACACGGCAATGCCTAGGAGTACTCCTCGATCGATCTGGACGCAAAGGTAAAGAGACGGCACGTGTCAAGCAGAATGTCACTCAAAATAGTCTATCGACGGACCAGGTACAGAGGACTAGGAAGCGGGGATGACAGGTGTCCGGCGAGGGCGTTGGAGCTTCTACCACGCACACGCATATCAAAGAGGATGATCAGTATTGAAGCGAACCCTAGAGATCGACGTTTGACAGGAGACCCTGATAATTTTGATAGGTATGGGGACCGCACAGATGACGATTAGGATCCCGGCAGACGGGTGCGGAAGCAAGACACGGTGATCCTTAAACGTGTTAACGTGTTCCTTGAACGTGAATCCCACGCTTGCCTCTATATGGTCGACTTCGAATACCCACTGCGGCGCCACAAGAGGGTCATATGGTAGGTAGGCGGGGCATCTAATGTGAACCTTGAAATTGATAGTAGTGGAGAAGTGCATATGCTTGAGGACCTGAAGCATGCTTGCCAATGGTGGGCTTTCGATATAGGATCCGAATGCATGGAAGGCATTGTTAGAATAATACGACGTCAGTCCCAATCATCTGGTTCGATTTCCATGCAGGTCCATCGGTATAATCGTTTGCTCGTCATTGTGGCTGCATACCAAGGCGTGTTTTATTTCTCACAACAAACACATGCTGTACTGGCAGAAGTCGTTTGTGGCGATGAGGTGTGATAGGACAATTGGTGGTGTGAGGTCGATGTCCCCCCACGGCTTGGCCGGATCGTCGGATATTGTCTGGAATCCTGCAGTATAACGGCGACGCTAATTCTAAGCGACAGCTCGTTCTCTCCAAAATTTGACGTTCGGTGATCCTCGGGCTTGTCACTTGAGCCGCCGTTGCGTGTGGCTGTAGGATCTATAGGGGATCTGCAAGGTAGGCAGATGGGGCTCCAACGCCTACTTTACCACCTTATAGGTAACACGGCTTCGGCGATGCGCCACCTGCGACATTTGGGTTTGCAATGTCTCGCACTCGGATTCTGATTCTCTCACTTCTCCCAGCAGCAAGGAAAGTAAAGAGTTAAAGTTATGGTATGCTCTTGTCAACAGCTTCTCGTCATCCTATCCCAAGCAGATGGTTCGCACGCGACAATAGTAAGGTCGTTGCGATTGAGATCCCGTGACTACATCACAATGACGGTGGGTCTCAAACATTCATCGCCAAGCTTGACAAGACCACCTGTGTTGTTTCGGCCTGTCCGATGGGGCGGGATTAAACAAACATTCAAGGTCGAAGACTTCAAGCCGAAGTTTGGCCTTTGGTGGGGTAGTAGGAGGATGAATGTCGAGTCGTGGGCACTGGTCAAGTGCACCAAGGGCCATATGCGGCTGCCATGTTGTTCTCACTGTGGGTCCAGTGAGTCTTTTTGGGTGGTGGTGCGTACGTAGCAGTATGGGTGGAAAGTCGTTGCTCCGGACAGTGCTTAGTTACATCGTGCACAACACTACCAAGTCTCTAAAACACTATGAATGACTGATTGAGAGGCTGTAGAGAAGAGGGCGGCGCTCTACATGATTATATAGACACCCCAAATCTCGACCCCTTTCTGTCTCGGCTTTGAGTCTTCCGTTGGATGTTGGATAGGCCTCATCGTAGGACTCAATGATCCTCTAGTCGATCTTGAAACCATTACTTTGATCCTCAAATACCGTTCCACGGCGAACTGTTGAAGGGTCCGGAGAGGAGGGCGAAATTCGATAGATGGAGGATTACGACTATGAACGGCGTTTGTTCGCGATATGTGGAAAATGGAAGCCCGAAAGAGCGCTCGGCCGTACGAAGGGCATGTCCTATCATGGTCCCAGTGTGCTCAGGCTCCTTCAGCGAGGCTCTGTGGGTCATGGTGGGGTACATAGCAGTACAGGTATCCCAGCAGAATATGTGCTTCCGAGATTGGCGCATGGTTCTCGGGCGAGTTTACACATTCCTTCTGTAACAAGTAGTCTCTCCAAAACCGTATGAGAGTTGCGAGCTTTTCAACGAGAGAGCCCTAATCATTGATTAGGCTCCAGTTGTAGGATTTGATCCAAGTTGTAGTCGTGTTATTTGAGCCAGGGTCGTCCCATCAACAAGCGACCTGAGAAGCCTGCACGTTGAACGGCCGTCGTAGAAGACGGCCGAGCATCTAGACCTCCCTCGTCCGAATGTCGAAGTGTTCGGTATGGAACAAGCAAGCAAGTTGGTTACTGATTGTGGCGATGGCTCGAGGAGTGGCTTGAAACCCCCGGCTCTCAAATCGATTACGACGCAACGGTGTTCATGCATACACATCCATGCATGTGTGCAGCTCAAAGGTACTTCTTCGCTGCTCCAGCAACACGGCCCCTGAAGACCGGACTTGTGACAGGGGCATTGACCGTGTAAAAAGGGTTCATGATACACTTGACCCAGGCTTCGTAAACATCAGTCATGAACTGCCTCACTGCTTCCTCAGTCTGTGCACTGCCAGGATTGTTGGCAAGGAGCGTGCTCTGTCTGGCTGTGACAGATGGATGTTGTCGTGGCGGTGCAGCAGCTGGGTAAGTTGAATAAGTAGTGGAAGATGGATCGGGATTCATGAGTAGCATGAACTTGACATTTCCGCCGGTGATGAAGCAGTGGATGTGGTTGTTTTGAAAGCGGTCGATGTTTTTGAGATATCTACAAACATGGTGATTAGTTTATGAATATCATAAAGTATTCAAGAGAATGGAAAAATCGTACAGTCCGTTGTTTCCCCACTGGACTTCTTCCACAATGTCGAGACTGCTGTGAACGATGAACTGGTTCATATGTCTGGCCTCATCGCGAAAGCGGGCGATGCCGTCTCCACCAGCCTTGGAAGTACCAAATTCATGCTCGAAGAGAGGGTTGTCCCTCGTGCCGATGATAGTGAAATAGTATGACATTATGGTGCCTGGATATCTGAGCTCAAGCTGTGACAATTCGAAGGGTTTGATGGTAATGAAGACGTCCAGGTGATGACTGACTCCAGGGGCAGCGACAGGTTGGCGGAGAGGAAGTTGCGATTGGAGGGTCGGAGAAATGTCTTGGCACTTCCGAAGCATCAGCAACGACTCGAATCTTTTGTGAATTGGCGGGCAGTGAGCGCATAGCATCAATCATATACAATCATGTTCGGCGCATTCAAACCCACCTCGGCTCTATCAGGAGGCCTGCTATGGTATGCGCTCTTTCATTGCGACACATGCGACACGGATGAACTGACACTCCGCCGCAGGAAAATCCCGTGGCGACTTTCAGCACCACAGAAGCTGCGCCAGCGCCGTCGCCTCCGTCGCGTCGATAACATCGTCTCCGTCCTCGATAGCGCTCTCCAAAGACAGATCCA
>JGI24891J29808_1000153_pt1 | contig 84701 bp, 77 predicted proteins | sample FreactcultuFSWF8_FD_29808 | JGI IMG/M metagenome (IMG submission 29808)
ACACCCGTGGTCTTAACACGTGCGCAGTCATTCGTTGTTACTCAACGCCGTGTCAGTCTAGATCCGAGGAGGTCGCGGGTTCGATTCCTGCTCATGGTGCTCATTCTTTTTTTTGTCCGTTATGCCGTCTTTGTTGTTCATCTTTTTGTATTAGCTTCGTTGTTCCATCGAATCTTGCTGTATCACCACTATTACTCTTGACTTGTCGCTCGTCGCTTGTCTCGAACATTTTCATTCTATTCCTCTCTGGGTGCTTAGTATATGTCACTCTTAATCTGGTTGTTTAGTTTTGGGCAACATGAATCTTGACTCTTCAAGGTGTGAACGCTGGCACATGAGTTCTCTGGGAGGACTTTCTGGAAGGGTCCTCTGGGAGCGCTCTCTGTTCCAAGGTCAGAACTGTGTATCGTACTCAGAATATTGGATGAGGGTATCTATGCTAGGAAGCTCGACACAGCTGTTCTTTTTCATATTACGAAGCTATTCAATTAGGCAACTCCAACCCCGGTCTCCTAGCAATACTCTCTTCGGTCTCAATAATCTTTGCTCCCTCCCCCTCATCAAACGTATAACTCCTCCACTCACAATTTTCCCACATCCTCGTCGTCTGCACTCCCTCGCTGGTGAAGTTTCCCGTCAACGCATGTGCAAAAGTCCCATGGCTGACCAACACCACCTCCTTCTCCTCTCTATCCCTGATAAACAATCTCAACATTTGTGCTCTCTCCATCATAACTTCTGGATCAGAGTCAAAGCGACCGCAATTGGTGTTCCAGTACGGAAACAAAGACACGATACGGTGTTCATCCACCAAATCCCCAAACATTTCTTTTATCTCCGAAACATCGGATCCGGTATCCATATGCTCTGTACTGCTCTCTTGAGCCAAGGGCATAAGCATAATTTTCAAACCCCTGGCTACCACGGGTGCGAAACTGAGTTGACAAGTTTGGATGGCGCGTTTCATGGGGCTTGCCATGAGGAGTTCTATTTTGTCGTGGTAGGGGAAGTTTTTGCAGACGTCTGCGCATTGGGCTTCGCCGTGGGGGGTGAGGAGGGGGTCGCAGATGCCTTCGGCGTGCCAGGCTGTGTTGTGGAAGCCTTCGCCGTGGCGGACGAGGTGCAGGATTGGTGGCATTGAATCTTGGTCTTTTGTTTGATATTTGGTTGTGCGAATTGGTCAGAGAAGTAGATGTGAACTTGTATCTTTTGCGACGAAAAGAGGAAGAGTACGTTCTGATGTATGATAACTAGAGAGTCGAGGAACATCACGGTTCTTGTACTCAACATAGCTTACCTTTCCTCATCTCTAGTGCTCAAAACAGTGTTCTAACAGCCAACAAAATGTCTTGCACCGATGGTTGTGAGAAGCTGGTCACGATACAACCTTCCTACCTATTTACTCTGCCTCTCCGCGGATCGTGGATTTAGCCAACCTCTCCCAATATCCAAGCCATTGCTATCCATATGAAAGCATAACTCAACTTGCTGTCATCGTTATTTCCGTGAACTCACCTCCATTCTTCGCTTTTCGACGGGCTTTTTGTGGCATGAACTATGTTCATCTCCCCGCGGGCCTGCCGGGAACCTTGTTTGCTACACGTGGATTACACGCGGGAATAAGACGATCATTGACGACCTCGTCATCAAAGCACGGCAGTCACTAGTAGAAGGTCAAATTGATTTATGGAATGAGGTCCGAATCTGCCATCATGAATGTCACTGGCAAAGGGTGATGTGGACAGCGGAGGGAAAAAGTGTATCACTGAATTCCGTTTTGGAAAATGCACGTCGCCGGTATCATCACTAGACTATTTTACTGCACCTCGGTCTAGAAGACAAGATACTGGAAGATGTTAGTCCAATCATCGTTGGCTTTCGCAAGCTAGAGCAGAAAAAGACGTCGGTGATATGGTTACAAGACCTCGTCATTATGGGGGTATGAATCGCCCCCGACTGAGAAACTCCCTGCTCGCTAAGGACACCCTCCAAAATAACGCAAGCTGGCGGTACTATTACTTCTTTTTCGCAATGTCATCTGTACGAGAGCTACCGTTTATATACCATCCAGCTCTCGAATCTTGCATGTATGAATAAAAAGAGCTTCGTGTGATTCGGTCCGAGGGTTGGAAGGACTTTGTATGAGTTTTGCTCGCATGAACTGAACAACTTGCGTTCAACTCTCTCGCCCGACGGTTTGATTATTCTTTTCGCACTTTTGTTTGTATCTACAAAAAACAGCATAGAACATGTTTGGAATTGCATGCTTTGATGGTGATTGTGTGTGCGAATGATTTGTACTGGAGTATTAATGAAAAGTGTTTGAAAGGCTCTGGAAGAAGAGATGACCAGAAGTTACATACACTTATGTTCAACATTGTATCATTATTCGACTATCTCGTTATCAAGGACACACTACTAAAGAAAATGCCCAGGCCTTAAGACATATTCTCAATCTCCTTGAGCAGCGTATTGGCAGCAAGCTTGCCCAAGTTGTTAGAAGCCAACGGCGAATCTCCAGTAAGCACATATCTATCCTGATGAGTCTCGCCAGTGATCTTCTCATTGATAGGTGTAACACCCAGCTTCTTCAGCTCTGCACCGACAAGCCACGACATCTTGCCAGGGATATATCCGATATCGATATTGGCACCATTGTCCAATGAGTCGGGGAAGACATCGATCTTGTAGCCATCGTAGATGAACTTTTCGCCGGCGGGTTTGGCGAGGTCTGCAGCAAGCATACAGGCGGGACCGTGGCAGAGGGTGATAAGGTAGCGCTTGTTTGCATCTGCCCAGCGGAGGATGTTGCCCACGACAGGTGATTGAGGGATTCCGTTCAAAGCTCCATGGCCACCAGGGACGAAGACACCAATGTATGGAGTATCCTTAGTGAATCCATTGCCCCAGACATCAGAAAGCGCAAGGGGATTACGCATCTTCTGCTTGTAGGTCTCGTAGATGCCCTTGACAGCTTCATCCTCCTTGGGGAAAGCCCACATTTCAAGCTTCACAGGCTCGCCAGTGAGTGTAGCAATGTCGAGTTCGAAGCCAGCTTCGTGGAGGTGGAGCATGGGTAGCAGCATTTCGACTGGGTGGTTGCCGGTGGAGAAGAACTTTCCGTCGGCCATCTTGAGGTAGCGCTCTTGGGTGCCGATAACGAGGATCTTCCATTTTCCACCCTTCTTCTGTGCATTGGGGTAGTCTGCACCATCGAAGTCGGTCTTGGGTCCCACGTATTGGGTGAGAGAGAATGGTGATGGGAACCAGGCGTCGTCTTCAGCCTGATCGGCCACGGGCTTGCGATCCTCAGAGTTGGACATGATGTTTGTGTAAAAAGTGATACAAAGTTTATCACGGATTATTCTCCTGGAAACACAGCGAGTCTGACTGGTTATATAGCTTTTATAGAGCTCTGCAACGGAGGGAGCTCCAGTGTTGAGTCTGACGTAGCCGTTCGTATCTGACGCGGGGTCCTTCGGCAGCTTTCTTTGATCGACACTTGACAAGCCCACCGGGGACCAAACTTTAACCCCGGTGTGATTACCTGATCTGACCACCATGTTTCGACGAACCACTTTGGAGCTCTATGAATTTCCATTGGCTATCTCGCTGACTAAGTAGAACTCCTATCTGTTTGATTAACAAGTGTCAGGGTTGGAGAGGTCAGATTCAGCCTTGCTTATGCATCATATCTCTTGAGGTACCTTGTACACGACCGTGGCTAGGAAACAACATACATGGTCCGCCATCAAGGTGTCCGCTGAGCTCCCCCAAATTCCACCAACCACAACCCACATGTGCCAGTATTCAATGTTTACCTGTGTGACCTACGAAGCCATCGGTTACTTGATCAGAACAACGTATCGCCTTTCGTAACTGTGATACGCAGGAGACTGCACGAAAACCTGGAGCCTCTGCACGATAACGTCAGATTCTGTAGTGGTTTATAAGTTTAGTGGGTTGTAATCCCTGAAGGTGATGCCTCGCACATCCATCCATGCTTGCTTTATTTCATGGTCTTTCTTCTGATCCTCACAGAAATCGAGTTCCTTCAGTCGAGGTGCATGATTATCAATGAGTCTACCGACTTGGACAGCCGTAAGTGTTTGCGGAACACCTTGATCATATCCAGAAATCATCTCCCACCAGAGTAGGTTGGGGAACATGGGCGCGGGCATATAAGCAAGCTGCTGGAGATCATGGGTCATGAAGAAGAGATCCAATAATTCCAGGCTCTTCCAATGTTCTGCTAGAACCGGGAAGAAAGACATTGGAGGATAATCTTCCATTTCCATCCCAACACTGAAAATCTTCAACAGAGGTAGACCAGAACAAAAATGAGCGAATTCGGACTCCGTGAGCGGTTCGCCTCCCAAACTCCACGAGCCGCCAGGTTGGTCTCCGAATCTCAACTCTTCTAAGTTGTGAAAGGACCTCAAGGCGAGGAAATCCTCTTTCTTGATCAATGAGTCGGCCGTAGCCCATATCTCCAGTTTGACCAAGAGCGGTATTGCAAGTAGATTGCTGATAAAAGAGACTTCTGCTTCGAACAGCGTGATAGTCAGTTCTCTGAGATTAGCAACAAGACAGGCCGCAGAGCTGATCACAGAGGACCCGCCACACAGCCGAAGCTGTCGTAGTGCTGGGAACGGCCGTGAGTTGACACTACGGACCTTGTCAAATGCATCTGCTTCGACAATGCGATTCTCAATCGACAGCTTCTCAAGACCGTTGAACGCGGAAATGTGGAGCAGCATGTCAGCGTTGATAAGGGGAAGGTCCTCGTCATTAACATCCAGGTTGAGTGAGATGTCGGTCAGGTTCTGGGTGGCCGAGAAAAAGTCACTCAGAGACTTTGCTGACAGACGTTTCCCGGTGTGATCAAAGTCGACTGTTCTTAGGTTAGGGCAGCTTTGAGCCACGTTGGCAAGAAACGCGTCGTCCAAATGCTCGTTCCAATTACTTATCTTAATGCTCTCAAGAGCTCGTTGTATGTATTGCGATGTTGGACAGCGCTGTCCATCGCCCGAGGGTCCATAATTGTTAAGTGTGAGTTCTTTCAATCTGGGAAAGCTCAATCCATCGTTTAGAGCATGAACTGTAGCATCCTTGTTACCAACGAAATTAAGATACCTCAGATTAGAGGCATATAGTTGACGTCTAGCGCGTGCGACACTAGCAAGAGCATATACTGGAGGCGCTGTTTGATGACCTCCACCCCATAGCGCTGAGATTGCGACTTCGAACCAGAGGCTGTTGACACGCGCTGCATTTACTAGACACGACCTGTAGCGTCTCTTTTTTGCAAGTTTCTCGAAGACGAGTCCAAGAAGTTCAGGGCTTCCGAGGACTTGAGAAGCGGCACTGGTCTTATTATACTTATTCTTCCTGGATTTATAATAAGTTTTGGTCATCTCGCCCGATTGTATTTCGAGCATAATGTTTTCAGGAAATGTATTATGTGTGTTTGAAAAAGAAGGGAAGGTGATTCGGGCTCAAATGCGACGCAACGACGATTATCAATTAGCGTCATGCTTACATAAGCCTGCATGATATCGCTAATCATCTGTTGCATTCAGATAACTGCTCAAGCGTGGAAAGTCAATGATCCCTAGCCAAAGACACAAAGCCATCGGGTACAGTGCTTTCCTCGAACCAAAGCCTGACCGTTTCTGCAAATAGCTCGGGGGCTTGCCAAATCAACGGATGACGCATGTCTGGATGAGTGACTGCTCGAGTTGCGCTGTTCAGGTGTTGACCAATAGTAGCCAATTTCAGGGCGTCTTGAGGACGGTCGTTTGACGGGACGAGTCCACCTTTGCCAGCAGCAATGACAAGAGTGCGGGCAGGCCATGCTCTGGGCCATTGTTCAGTGCTGTCAGAATGACCGAAGACTTGGCGATTGTAATCAAGTGTGCACATGCTCAAGTCTGGACGCGGAATATTGATGCCATCCATGGCCCAGCGAGTCCAAGATCGGGGGATTGCGTATTCAATGCGTTGCTCAAGCCAGATGGCATGAGGTAGATAGGAGGTCAGTGCTGTTTGGGGGAAGACCTGGAAACCAGACACCAAGACACAATTTGCGACTTCTGGATAGTGAGATACTAGATGCATGGCAACATGAGCACCGAGACTGAAGCCTACGACATATGCCGCTCGGTTGTGTGCCCGGTCGAGGATTAGTTGGCTAAGTAGGTTCGAGGCATGTACGACGGAGAAAGGATGTTGTCGTGCGATACCATGGCCAGGAAGGTCAGGGACGAGCAGATGATAACCTGGTAGATGAGGTGTTACAAGGTCCCAAGTGGTCCCATCTCCAGTAGCACCATGAATCAAGAGAATGGTTTGTTTGGCTTCGCGATTGACCTCGAGATGTGGTAGTGCGACATAGTGGTGCTGATCACAGTCGGACGTCATTGTGTGTAGATGGTTCAGGCGAGCAGAATGATACTGGTACAAGACCAAGAAGGTCAAGTCGACACTGGCATCGGATGTGGTGAGACAAGGGATTCATGCAAGCTTCGATCCTTCGAAGGATGGAGGATGATATTCGAGTGTGGAAGCCAGTCCCACGACCATGCGATGCCGATCTCTTAGAAAGCCCCATCGCCGAATTATTAGTTGCTTAAAGGAACATGGCACCGAGTGAGATACGACGAGAGCAAAAGACGACGAGGATAGAGGACAAATTTTGGGGAGGGATAGGAATTCTGGTGAAGTTATGCATTGCATGCACAGTTTGCACAACTCGAATCAAGACCATGACCTCATTACCCCAGAATCTGTGAGTGTCATGACAGAAGCTCGGTCTCTCTCGACTCTCTCGATTCCTCGCCTTCACCTCGACAGCAATAGCATACATTTCCAATCATGGTCCTCGAAGAAGCAACAAATCATAGCGAGCCCAACTCGTTTGGCGAATTGCCCACACCCGAGGACGGCAATGCCTCCCAAACACCTACCCGCTACCACATCAAGCTCGACCAGCTGCCTCGACCAGTGAATCTGTTCATGGTCCCGGTACGCGACGATGCCATAGTGAAAACGATTTTACGAAGCTGTCATGAAGCCCAAGCTGTGATACACCGCCCACTGCGTCAGGAAGAGGTGGATGCCATCAGTTATCACTTTGCCAAATCACTACGGACAGTTTCATGGGGTCCTCCTGTCGGCATTGCTGGCGGTGCTCTAGCCGCATACCGTACAATGGGCAACTTCCGTTTCCCTGGCTACACCCCCAAGCCTGAGTCTGAGGGTGGTCAATTCAACCCTGAGCGCTTCGGTCCTGTGCGTGGTCAGATGGCTCGTTACTGCTGGCACACTTTGCGCTTCCAACTCTACGGCGCTGTTGGTTTCTTTACCGGCGCCATCCTGTTCGCCAGTTACGCCACCTCGGTCAATGCAGTCGAGACTGGCTCAGATCCTCGCATGAAAGATTACATTGAAGCCCTCAAGAATCGCGCACAGAGACACACTGGCCAGATGCAGCCTCAAGGCCAACGCAACCCCATCATGAGCCAGGAAGGTCGCATGGATCAACAAGCACAACGCGCTTCGCAGAAGCTGGGTATGGAGGATGCATGGAAGCGTCAGGATGTACAACGCAAGGCTTCTGACTACGACGACATGAGCCCGACCGGAGGCGCATGGATGGACGATTACAAGCAAGAGACTCAAGATACTGGTCTTCTGACCGATGACCAGCTGAATGCCAGAGCCCGCACCGAACAGTCGAACGCTGATCGCGCCGAGCGTGCTGAAGAGTCTAGAGTTGCTGCTCAAGCACAGTCTCGTGTTGACCAATCGCGACGAAACAATCACAACAGCACTGATGACAACTCTATGCTCGGCGCTTCCCAGCCTGCACAGGCACCTCGTTCTTCAGGTAGTACTTGGGACCGAATTCGTCAGGAGTCGGCTACATCCAAGGGATCTCCTCGTCAATCACCTACCAACACTCCCCAGGTCAAGAATGAGCAGCAAGAGGGTTCTACACTAGGCGACTCATTCTCATTCTCTTCTTCCGACGAGGAGAGACAGCTGGCCAAGATTGAAGCACAGAAGGAGTTTGATGCAAGAGTAGAGAGAGAACGTCAAGGCGGTGACTTTTCCGAGAGTGGTGGTAAGGGAGGATGGAGAAGGTAGATGGATGCCATCTGACCGTTGCCTTACCTGTAAATACTGTATAACATACTTGTCATATACCTCGAGTTATTGAGCCATCACATCTATCGTACGCATCATGTGGCTTAAGCCTGAATAGCATCCTAATATAGCGGTTCTTATTACATGCCTCACACGGGAATATCGGCAACCGGTCACTACGAGAGGTGCGTACCTTCTTGGCTGTCCATGTTTAATGCTTGGCTTGCATATCATCAACAAAGGAAGGAAGACGTGGCCGTCACACAGAAAAGGCATGGCATGCAAAAAGGACTTGTCGTCCGCGGAAAGGCGCTGAAGGATTTTGCCATGATGTTGGATGAACGATAGGCTTTTCGGCTTTCGGAGAAGAATGAGAGGGCTTGACTCGTGGGCTTGACTTTCTCGTCTATTGACAGCCGAAGGATGATAGGACATAAATTCAGGCGACGTAAGCACTTGGGAGGAATGAGAATAGCAACGGAAGGATTTCAGAAATCGATTCTGAGGACAAGAAAGTGCAAGCCCATGAGAAGCAGAACGGAAAGGTCGACTATTTACTTCGGATACGAGTATACGAGTATAGAAGCCCACGAGAACAACGATCGAAGGGGCCAAGACAGCCCATGAATCGCACAAGCCAGGCGCAACTCTACACATATCGCGACAGAGATTAGACGAATGGCGTGCGAGTAGCTAGACGATTAGATATATGAACCTGAAACAACTCTATCACCTACCAACCAGGTTTCCCACTTCTCCTACATCGATGACCCTACTATGCAGCAAGAAAGAGCTTACGACGCGCATAACAGCCCGAAGTCCAAACAACAGCATTCCCATGCTTTGACAAGCGAATGAGGAAGCAGCCGGAAAACAGGATTGTAGCATGATGATAGGTTGGTAACTGCGTTTAGATGCAGCTTGGCAAAAGAAAAGGGTTGGCCCTGCCAAGAAGACGTGGATTTGGGAGCTTGTGCTTGCCGGAGGTCCCGTCTTGGTGAGTAACCTTCCGGAATCAGGGCATGGATGCGAGGAAAGAAGAGATACAAAAACCGAGACCATGCGCTGTTCGGGGAAATGGGTTAAAGAAAGCGAGTTTCTTGATTTCGAACAAGCCAAGGATTGAAATGACCTGTGTCTGGCACACAATCGCACCAACCTACCAACACCACTGACGACTTGAAATATTAACCTGGATCTCGGACACCTCCGCCTAATTCCTCATATCGACGAGTGTTTACTGGCTTCTTCGGGAGACTGAGATAAATATTCACTGTAACGCATAAGACTGGGAAGAATAGAAAGAGCAAGGGATCGCACAACCACCTAGACGCACATATCACCAGAACACAAGATGGCCTCTCTACCACCAAAAGACCCAGCGTCACCACGCCTAAGCTCGCAATCACAATCCCAATCTCTCGACCTCCGCAGTCCAGCCTCTTTCGCAGAATCCTTCGAAATGGACGAGACAACACCAAACACTGGTCTCCTCTCCCAAATGGACGATGCCGAAAAACAATCTTCCGCTGTCGATGCCACTTCCACTCCGTCAACACAAGAAGGCCATGAATACAGCATCTCCACAAAGACAAAAATGATCTGCTTGGGACTATACTTTTGCATGAACCTAGGCTTGACATTATACAACAAAGCCGTACTGGGCAAATTCAACTTTCCTTGGTTGTTGACGACTTTCCACACAACCTCTGCGGCATTGGGATGTTGGAGTATCATGCTCATCGCCCCTGACCAGTTGAAACTGTCCCATGTGGGGAGAAAAGAACAATGGGTGCTGGTGGCATTCTCAGTGCTTTTCACCGTCAACATTGCTATTAGCAATGTTTCGTTGGCCATGGTTTCTGTGCCTTTTCATCAAATCGTCAGATCTACCACTCCTGTGGCTACCATTTTGATTTACAGATGGTTGGGACGCAATTATGGAACTATGACTTATGTGTCTCTGGTCCCTATTGTTGCTGGAGTAGGATTGAGTACCTATGGCGATTATTACGCCACTTTACTCGGAGCATCCCTGACATTCCTGGGTGTCTTTTTGGCCGCGCTCAAGACTGTTGCGACCAACAAACTGCTTACTGGAAGTCTCAAATTACCGGCTCTGGAGCTACTGTTGCGCATGTCGCCGCTGGCTGCCGTGCAAAGTCTTCTCTGGGCTACCGCGACTGGAGAAGTCTCTCATTTCCTGGACTTCATCGCTGAAGGCAACCTTTCGACATCTCTCATCATTGCACTTCTCGGGAATGGATTCTTGGCTTTCTTGCTCAATGTCACCAGTTTCCAGACCAACAAGTTGGCTGGTGCGTTGACGTTGAGTGTTTGTGGCAACGTCAAGCAGATCTTGACGGTTATCCTGGGAATCGTGCTGTTCAATGTCAACATTGGACCTATGAACGCTGCGGGCATGATCGTTGCGCTTGGAGGAGCTGCGTGGTACAGCAAGGTAGAGTTGGATGTCAAGAGAGCTGCTTCTAGATCCTAGATGGACTGGAAAAGAACAAAGAGTTAGACGGTGCTATTCAGCGAGCGATGCATCTGCATAATTGCATGGTCGAGAGATGGAAATCACAAGACTAGGAGTTTTTGTTGCTTCCTGAAATCTTTGGTTTCTTGTAAAATAGGATAATAGATAATTTATACGCCCCGTCAACGCCTCGCTCTGAATGACGCCTGAATGGAAGATGCTTGTATGGTGGATGGTGTGAACGATGCAGAAAAGTCATGTCTCGTGACGGTCTTGAAGAGATCAACCCAAGGTCTTGATCTTCTTCTTTTTCTTGTCGGGTTGCTTTCCCTTTTGGAAGTCTCGCCAGGAACCGATGCGCTCCTCACGCGACTGCTCCCACTTTGACTCGAACTCTCTCTTCCTCTTGCGCTCAGCGATCTCCTCCTCTTCCTTCTTTTGCGCACGACCTTCTTCTTGCATCTGAGCCTTCATCCTCTTCCTTCTCCTCAACTCCTCATCCACCAGTACGGTCTTTGTCTTTTCCCTCCAAGCCTTGCGGAACTCGTCATCTGGATCCTTGACCTCTTCACTGTCGGTGGTGAGTTTGCGCTCACGCATCAAGAGCATACGCGCATCTGCAATACATTCGTCCAACTTCGCCCTCTCTTTCTCATCCAGTAGGGCTTGTTGTGCTTTTGCGAGGCGATCGAAGGCGTCTGGCGCAGAGGGATTTGAGGTCTTGTCGGGATGGATCAGGAGGGACTTCATGCGGTAGCATTTCTTGATGTCGTTGTCGGGAACACCGGGTTGAAGATCTAGGACTGCGTAGGAGTCCAGGCGGAAAGCTTTGAGGATACGATCAATTTCGGCATCCTGAGAGATGGTCAGCATGGATGATGGTAAGAAGAGGATGATAGAAGACTGACCTTGTCGAATTCTTTTGATTCTTTGGCAATGGCGGCGAGGATTTGTTCGTCTGATGGTTCACTCTTTGTATCCTTCTTGTCTAACATGATGGGCAATCGTCTATGGTGTGTATGTTCAAAGGCAAGAGCAAGTCGGCGGCGCAACTAGCAACGAAGCGAATGCAACGGGAAGGAAGACCCGAGCTTCGAGGTTGTGGCCCGTGCAGCCAAAAAGTTGCTGCGGAGTTTAGGCAATTCGCATGTGAAAGTCGCAACTTTTTCTAACAAGCGGAAGCAAATAGCAACTGCCTAATACAATAAATCACAAAACATGGCGCCACATATCACCGGTCGTACGAAACCGACAAAGCCGAAGAAGCAGCAGCGTGCCACTAAGCGCAAGAGAGACGATGTCGACGTGGAAAAGCTGGAGCAGCAGGTCCAGGATCTGGTATGCCTCGCCTCTCGTTGCATCGTTCTGATCGTCTACTAATGTCTGTTGGCTGCACAGGATCCCAAGGGCAGCTACACTTCCTTCTCTGACCTTCCCCTCTCCCTACCTACCCAAGAAGGTCTAAAGGCTTGCCATTTCACCACCCTCACACCGATCCAAGCACGCGCCGTCCCTCTCGCCCTTCATGGCTCCGACATCCTCGGTGCTGCCAAAACTGGTTCTGGAAAGACCCTCGCCTTCATCGTCCCCGTTCTCGAGAACTTGTACCGTAAACAATGCGTCGGTCAAGATGCCGGTCTGGGTGCCATGATCATCGCCCCTACCCGCGAACTCGCCATTCAAATTTTCGACGTCTTGGTGAAGATCGGAAGAAAAGGTCATTTGTTCTCGGCTGGTCTGGTCATTGGAGGAAAGAGTCTGCAAGAGGAACAGAATGCTCTGGCACGTATGAACATCGTCGTTTGCACACCCGGTCGCATGCTGCAGCATTTGTCGCAAACTGCTCTTTTTTCCGTCGACAACGTGCAGATGCTGGTTCTGGACGAGGCTGATCGTATCTTGGATATGGGCTTCCAACGCGATCTGGACGCTATTCTCGAATACCTCCCCAAGGACCGCCAGACTCTGCTTTTCTCTGCTACACAAACAAAGCGTGTTTCCGACCTCGCTCGTTTGAGTCTAAGAGACCCCGAATACGTCTCGACCTCGGAGCAGGGTGAATCTGCCACTCCCAAATCTCTGCAGCAAAATTACGTCCTCACTCCTCTTCCCGACAAACTCGATACTCTTTGGTCCTTCATTCAGACTTGCAAAAAGTCCAAGATTATCGTCTTCTTGTCGTCCGGGAAGCAGGTCCGTTTCGTCTTCGAGGCTTTCCGTCACATGCAGCCTGGTATCCCTTTACTGCATCTTCACGGACGTCAAAAGCAGACTGCCCGTCTCGATATCACCACAAAATTCTCGCACGCCCAGCATTCGTGTATGTTCGCAACCGATGTCGCCGCAAGAGGTCTGGATTTCCCTGCTGTTGACTGGGTCGTCCAGCTCGATGCCCCCGAAGATGCCGATACGTACATCCACCGTGTCGGTCGTACGGCTCGTTACGAACGCGATGGTAAGGCTGTGCTCTTCCTCGACCCTAGCGAAGAAGAAGGCATGCTTTCCCGTCTCGAAGCCAAGAAGGTCCCCATCGAACGCATCAGTGTCAAGCAAAAGAAGCAACAATCCATCAAGCCACAGCTACAAAATATGTGTTTCAAGGACCCCACTCTCAAATACCTAGGTCAAAAAGCTTTCGCCAGTTATGTTCGCAGCATCCACATTCAAAAAGACAAGGAAGTCTTCAAGCTGGAAAAACTAAACCTGGAAGAATACGCAGCAAGTCTTGGTCTGCCCGGTGCACCCAAGATCAAGTTCATTGCTGGAGATGACGCAAAGGCCAGAAAGAACGCTCCCAGGGCAAAGATGGTCGACTCGGAAGACGAGAGCGAGGGCGAGAAGGAAGAGAAGAAGAAGCCCGAAGTCCGCACGAAATACGACCGCATGTTCGAGCGCAAGAACCAAGATGTGTTGGCAGATCATTACTCGAAGATGATCAACGACGACGATATCGAAGCTCTGGATGGAACACAAATGTCCGACGACGACTTGTTCAGCGTCAAGCGCCGCATCCCCGTACAAGAAGAAAAGGACGACTCATCAGACGAAGAACATACACTCGCTGTTGCCGATATGGATCTACCCCCCGGTGCAAAGGCTGTACACATCCCCGGTGCCAAGGACGCTCTCATCATCGACAGCAAGCGCAGAGAGAAACTCCTCAAATCCAAGAAGAAGCTACTCAAGTTCAAGGAATCAGGTCAGAAGTTGGTCTTCGACGACGATGGCAACGCACATCAAATCTACGAACTCGAAGACGAAGATGCATTCAAAGCAAAGGGCACAGCAGAAGAACAACGACAAAAGTTCTTGGAAGAAGAAGCACAACGTGTTCGCGAATCAGATCTTTTGGACAAAGCACTCGCAAAGGAAAAGAAGAGAGCAAAGAAGGAAAAGAGAAAGGAGAGGGAAAGAGAAGAAAACGCTTCCGACGAGGAAGAAGGAGAAGGAGAAACTCTTCCCGACGCTTCTGCAGATTTCAAGAAATTCCTTGCTGGCAGCGAAGATGGGTCAGAAGGAGAAGAGGACGACGAACAGCCAAAGAAGAAGCAAAAGAAATGGTTCGAAGGAGAGGGAAAAAGGACGGATATGGGCAGGGAAGAAGCCGCTCCGGAAACTCTTGCGGATCTGGAAGCGCTTGCTGCTGGTCTGTTGGGTTAGATGTTCTTTACTCCTTGCTGAGACTTGTTTCTTTGTTTTTGTGTGGTCATACATTTCGAGATATCCAAAAAAATGCATCGTACCTTTTTTATCAAAAAAGCATGCTGTCAAAGTTTCAATGGGGGACAAGGAGCAGTTGAGGGTTTTGCCCAGCTTGTTCTTTCAGATTCTTGTTCTTCTTTCCAAATCGACTTCGAAACCTTCCGCCATGCAACAACACATCAACAAACCTGGTATTTGTCCTTGACTTCGTCCTCTTTTACCTTGCACTCAACCACGTTGCTACAATTCTCGGTATCATCGTCATTCCAAGACTGGGGCGAACTTTCCTCAGCAGCTTGTTGACTCATCATGCATGCAGTCTTTTCGGATATTGATACATCCGTTGCAGCGGAACTCACTGATCCCGGAGACAATTCAAATCGTCAGTACGAGTACGAAAGGAGCTGCTCTTCATGTCGTGCTGATGTATTTACCTGGAGGCTTCCGCGGGCGTGATGTGAACATATGTGAACACATAAGTCGAGGCCTCCTTCCTCACCTCGATATGCTCTTCAACGATATCGATTGATCATGGCAATCAACCCGTCATTCGCAGATGCTTGTCATGCATCCGCCATCGCCTTGCCTACCCTGTTCGGTGCCGAAATCACCAACATTCATGCTTCCGCGGTCACCAATTTCTCCCTCTCTTCTAGCCCCTCAGCAGCGTGGACCAAATCTCAACTCTCCAAACTAGACTTTTGCAACGTTACAGTCAGCTATACTCATCCTGGTCAGAAGGATAACGTCACCGTCTATGTATATCTGCCTCCCGCTCTCCAGTGGAATGGCAGATTCGCTACCGCGGGAGGAGGAGGCTGGGGTGCCATGATGTCCGGCGGCATGACCTCGATACCCGCCATCGATGCTGGCTTCGCTGTTGCGGAAACAGATGCGGGTGTGGCTACCGATGCGCTCACATCGGCGGACTGGGCATTGCTGAGTCCCGGAAACCCTGATATCAATCGTCTCGAGATCTTCGCCAGCAAAGCTTTGCACGATATGGCCGTCATTGGCAAAAGCGTGGTTGGATCCTTTTATGGGCAATCCCCGGCTTACTCTTATTGGATCGGCTGTTCTCAGGGTGGTCGTCAGGGTATCATGATGGCGCAGCGATACCCTGATGACTTTGACGGTATCTTGGCTTTGGCTCCTGCTGTCAATTGGGGTCATTTCTTCCCTGTGATGGCATGGCCGCATCAACGCATGTATGAGGAGAAAGCCTTCCCTCGCGCGTGTGAGTTTGCCGCTCTACACGATGCTGCAATCGAAGCTTGTGATATGCTGGACGGAGTACAGGATGGCGTAATCAGTGCACCGGAGCTCTGCAATTTCGACCCCATCGGCAAAATCAACCAACCCTTTTTCTGCAATGACACGAATTCGACTTTACATTTTACCACCGCGGCGACGAGGATTGCTCAAGCGGCTTGGACTGGACTCCGTGGTTCCGATGGAAAGTTTCTCTGGTATGGGTATGCCATGGATGCTGATTTGAGCATGATAACCGCAACGACTTGCAAAGACGCAAAGTCATCAAACCCGGCCAATTGCACCGCAAACCCCTTTTCTAACGCGGCGTCCTGCGATGATGAGTTTGCGGATTGCACTGCTGTTCCTTTCCCCCTGTCCGATTCTTGGTTCCGTCACTGGGTCACCGCTGACCCCGAGTTGGATACGACTTCACTCTCCCGTGATGAGTTTACCTCGCTGATACACCAAGGTATCCAACACTACGATTCCATCATCGGAACCCGCGACCCGGATCTCTCGGCTTTTCAAAAACACGGTGGTAAATTGCTCACTTGGCACGGCATCACGGATCAAATCATCCCTCTCGGCGGTTCGACATCCTATCACGATCGCGTGGCCTCCCTCGACCCTCGAGTGGATGATTACTTTCGTCTTTTCCTCGCGCCGGGGACCGCGCATTGTTTGCCTGGAAACGGACCTTTTCCCTACCGCGCGCTGGACGATCTGATCGAGTGGGTGGAAAGAGGTGTGGCGCCTGAGCGGTTGGTTGCGCAGAGGGTTGAAGATTTGGATGCCGAGACTGGGCTGTTGAGGCATGATGTCGAGCGTGCTGGAGATAGGGGAAGACCGTTGTGTTTGTATCCAAAGAGGCAGGAGTATATTGGCGGTGATGCTGGATTGATGGGGTCATATCGCTGCGTTTCTCCATGATAAAAGGCATCTGGTGGTGGCCACAACCAGCTTGAGTGGTATTGGGAGATATGCAAGGACTGGACTGGAGACGGGTATAGCATTAGTATCAACACAGATAAAAGACAACATTGTAACAGTAGTAGGAATCATGACATTCATTACCTCGCCCCCACCTCTACCTTTCACCTCTGCTCTTCCTCCCCCGCTTAGTTGAGTATCACCAACAGCAACACCAAAATCAATATCAACACACCAATAGTGACCCAAGACCAATTATCCTTTGCCTTCCTCGCCACTTTCCCAAGTCTCCCTCTCGCGCGATCGAGATTTCCTTGAAACCTATCCACTCCTCTTTCCACATCATCCAACATGGCATTCTGATCATCCATCTCATCTCCCATCTGTATCCCTAGCATGCGTTGGCGCCCTATACTCTGCGACAATGTATCGAGCTGTGCATCTTGTTCGCCGAGCACATTTTTATGGTACGCGTGTATTTGCTCATTACTCAGATCAGTATGATCAGGCGGGGAAGGATCGTCTTTATATGCTTCCTCTTGCCCTTGTCCTTGTCCTCCAGTAGTGTTGTTGAACAGTTTCCCACGATTCGCGTCAGGAGGTGAAGAATCCCTATACGGTTTATCAAAACGGACGGATTTCGATCGTTGCGCAGTGGGAGTGGCTTTTGCAGCGGCGAAATCAGGAGCCAGAGCATCATCATTCGGCGTCGTCGTAGCAGTCGTGGATGTATATCCTTGAAACTGCATATTCAATTCTTCGTATTGTTTCTTCAAGCGCTGGATTTCGGAAACACTGTTTTCTTCATATCAGCATTTGTGCTTCCTTCGTCTTCATGTTTCCAATCTAGACATAAAGGGTAGGGAGGGTATGCTTACTCTGCACCATCTTCTTCGGCTTGTGCGGATAGCGTTTCAATCCCCGAGCGCAAAGATTCCAAAGATCGGGTTATGGGGCCTTCGTTCGTGTTGTTGCCTGGAAGTTTCAGGGAAAGCGCGCGTTGGCGTTCGAGGAGGGAGAGCTTGATGTGGTCGGCGAGGAGGAAGAGTTGATGCGGTGATGTCGACATGATCGCGTGCGTATGTGTGTTTGTGTGTATCGATATACGGGCGTAGAAGGTGTCGAAAGGAGGAAATTAGTGGTCGTGTGGGAGGAGAAAGATACAAAGTGGAAGTGGAAGTCGCTGTCGCTGTGGCTGTGGCCTTGGGGTTGTTGCTTTCCCCGGGATCGTCATTCGTCCGAGGCTCGAGCGCTGCGGGAAGGAACCACATTGCAGATGCCAAGAACATGTGCTTCTTTTCGTATCAGAACATCAAGGTGATTGTCCTTCTGATTGACTGGTACTAACTCGATGTCCATCTCACTTTACCATTACCTGTCCCCAATGGTCTTCAACATGTCTCATGAAAGGGCTCACTTTTGCGAAGATAAAGTTCGTTTTGCGAAAGTAAACTTCGGGTGAAAGATATGTATTATCCATCAATTATCGCATTATCAATTATGACTAGAATAACAACAACCAAAGAAAAAGGGGTATTAAACGCCGCATCAGTCTTTCATATCTTTCTTTCAATCTGTATTCTCATCGCATGCCGCTTAGTAAGGAACCTTCTCCTCGAAGATGGGCGCCTCGCGGATTCTCTCCTGGCTCCACTGCACCTTGGCCTTCTCATCCAGAGTGGCCTCCTCGTCAGTGGCAGGGACATCGTGCTCCTTGCAGCCAGCAACCTCCTGAGAGGAGAGACCGAAGTCATCACGAGCGATCCAGACAAGCTGCTGCTCGTTGGCGAGACTGGGAGGCACAAACGCGAACTCAAGCTCCTCGTTGGTGTAAGGACGGCTGGGCTCGTTGAAGTGAGATGCCAACTCCTTGCGGACTGTAAGCCACTTGGCAGCGAAACGCGAGCTGAAGAAGAAGTGCTGGAGCTTGCCCTTGATACCAGTCTTCTTGGGCGAATCCTCCGAGCCGCCCAGCGTAGGCGATGTGTCACGGGCGCTGTTGGTGCTAGGCTTACCCTCCTCGGTGAAGTCGGTGAGGGCGGTAGTAGAGTGGTTGCGGTTACCGTCTTCGCTGCCAGGCATCATCTCAGTACCATCGACAATGGGACCAAGAGTCTTGCTCATGATGACGTGGTAGGTGATAGTCAAGACGGTGAGGATGATGGTAAGGATCAGAGGACCAAGTGCGGCTCTGTCTGAAGAGACACCAATAGCGAAGAGACCAATCAAGCAGAACTCCAGGAGGTAGACACCAACAGTCAGCTGCTGGAGAGCACGAGCGTAGGAGCGACCCTTCATGTCAATTGAGTCGTTACCGATGACGTAAAGAAGTTGGTAGCGGTAAGCAAAGTAGAGAAGGGTGAAGCCAACACTTGCAAATCCAAGAAGCAGAGGAGCAATCATGGAATAGGCGATGGCAATGCAACCAAGCATGGCATAAGCGGGGTAAACGGAACCCCAACCAAGACCAATCAAGTTGACGTAGCGGTTGTAGACCTTGCGAGGAGTCGAGTCCAGGATCTTTCCGAGGAAGGCAATGAACAAGAGAGGAGCGATGTTCAGAACAAGCATGGCAGCCTGGTTAACCATGGTGACGACGAAGTAAGCAGTGTAAAAGTTGGAGGCAAGAGGAAGGTTGCTAGCGAGAAGGGTAGGTGCCGATCCGGGACTGTCGACAATCTGCTTTGCGACAGCAGCAGCTCCAGACGAAAAGGTGGTGACGAGGAAAACATCGACAACTTGGAAGGAGAAGTACCATGCTTGGGTTCTCAGCTCGACAGCAGACTTGGTAGGCTCAAAGAGACCGGCAAGAAGTCTCAAGACGATGGGGACCAATGCCATGAGTACGGCAAGCATGATGGAGGGAAGAAGACCGGTGATGACACCCAAGATGACTGTGGGAATGCTGCTGATCCATGTCAAGAAGGAGATGGTCTCAAGAGTCTTGATGTTTGAAATGACACCAACAAAGGCGACGGGGATGGCCCAGAAGATGATCATGAGAACGACAAAGGTGGTAGTGGCAATCTTGAGGAGACGAGTGACCATGTTCTTCTTGCTCAAGTTACCCCAGATGATATCCTGAGGTTGGACACCAACGACCTTAGGAGTGAGCTTGGATCCCTTCATCTTCTGCATGGAGCTGCCGGCGAGTTGACGGTGAGCGGCTTGGGCGAGTTCAAGGGTTTCGAATCCAACAAAGACAGCGGGCACCTTCTCGGCGTTGTGAGCCTTGTCGGTCTCCTCGCTGATGACCTTGTTCAAGCGGGTAATCTCAGGTCTGGCCCATTCGATTGTGTCAACCTTCTTGCCGATGAAAGGAATCTTTCCAAGGCGGTGGGTGGGGCGAATCTTGTGGTCGACTTCGACACGGCCACTCTCGCGGTCAATGGTCGAAGTGTCGGCTTTGCCCTTCTTTTCAGCCTTGTTGTGGTTCTTGACGAACTTCTGGACGAGCTTGTTCTCAGCAGCCTCAAGCTTGGTTACGGCCTTGTCTCTCTCGCCGACCACCTTGTCAAGCGCCTTCACATTGGGTTGAATCCAGACGCGGGACACGCCAGTAAACAGCTCACGTAGAGCGCTCTCCTTGAGGTACTCATCGGCGACATTGGTGAACATGACCGTCTTGGACGAAAGGCGACTGCTGTACGCCACGGAAGTGATGACCGATTGGCGGAGGCTGATGAAATAGATGATCTCGCGAGTAATGACGACCATGACGAATGCGACGAAGACCCAGGCAAGGATAGCATGTGCATAGTAGTAGTTGGTCTTTTGAGGAATCGCGACATTGCTGAACGACAGGAGATCGAACTCCTTGTTGCCGGCACCACCTGGATTGTCATTAATTCAAGAACCTCCTGGGGGTGGCCAAATGACTTACCAGTGGCATTGATGGGGAAAAGAATGGGCCAAGTCAGGATAGCACCACAGAAGCAGATAGTGAACATAATCTTGAAGAGGCGCAAGAACAGGTAGTTGTCCAGAGAAGAGTGCATCAAGATGTGGTCGTCGTTGAGGCCGCGGAAGTTCTTGATCCATCCGAACTTCGTATCCGATGGTTGTGGTGTGTACTCACTGGATGGAGTCAGAATGCAAGGCAAAAATTGATCCAAATCAAACTCACTATTTCCTAAGGAGCGGCAGATAAGTACGCGGCTCGTACACTCTCTTGTACTTGGGGCGGAAGATGAGGAAGACTGTGAGGATAACAGCTCCAATGATCAGCACAGGAACCAGAGTCGACAAGAAAGTCGACACAGATGACGACTGGTTTTGATGACTGCCAGGTTGGCTAGACATGATGGCGGTGTTGTTGATGAAAGCGCTGGATATGCGCGATCAATCGTGTGTAGGGGTTGTCAAAGAAATGAGGAGGAGTGACGGATTGCGACGCTGGAGATACTTGTAGTCGCACACCGCAGATCAGTCGTCGGGCTGCGCAAACACACCCTCGACGCTTTTACTTTGTTTGGACGTCAAAAACGGGTGTGTGTTTGATGAACCTGCAGCGCGCCCTGGTCAATAACCTTTGGTGGCTCTCCCTGTGGCGCAAAGCTTCGAGGCCCAGAACGATTGATGTCAAGACGGTCAGATTAACAGCGACACACAGCCACGGTGAGCTCGAGTTTTTTTCTAGGGCAGATTTGTGATGTGTTTAGGGCAGTGTTTAGAAGAGCAAAGAATTCACTAGGAGCTGGATTCGCTCCCTTGCATCAATGGTTGTTCAGGGGAGGTTGGGAGGTATGCAAGCCATCTCTGTTTCATTTCGACTATTTTCACATGGTTGTCCTCTCGGCGTAGCGTCATCAGCGTCATATGCGCCATGGGCGTTGACTCTTGATGTGCTGCACCAATCTCTTGGAGCCGACCGTCTTGGAAAAAAGGGATTTTTTCTTTTGATCGTGGGGAGCATCACGGATCGATGATCATCATAAATACCAAGACCCTTGAAATCGATTTATTTCCACGTCACGTCCGACGATAACAGCAACTGTCGGAAATACGCAGATATCGAAACCATGCCGTGCACCGTCACGACTGCGCAAACTATGGGCTGTGCCACTTGTACATGTTAATGGTACTCGTAGAGAAGAACATGGACACAAGCGTTGTGCTGCCGTGCCAGCGGCTGCAACGAACACGGGATCGCAAAGATTGTTGACGCACAACTGTCTCTTGAGACGAGAAGAACACTGCAAGAAACGGCACGCTAACGGGCGTATCTTAATTACTGACCTTCAAGCCCCTTGAAGGCGGAAGGCTGGAGCTCTCTGTAAGACAGCCACAGCTCACATCTGGTCGTGGCTGTGTATTTCGTGGCTCAAGCTGCAAAATCTCGCATACCTTTGCCCTCATCCAGCTCGGTTCAGCGGTGACTGACGGCGCACGGTCGAGTTCGGGCAAGCACTTTTGTCACAATGGTTGTTGAGGTATGGACGGAGGTCCGAAGGGTCAATCTCTTCACGAAACAAACGGCGTTGATGCGTCTCGGACTGGACGGGCTGCGGTGAGTGCGGGAAGCCATGACGATCCACATATAAGATGATTTGAGTACCTCGCAAGGAGTCGCCGAGTGTCGTCGACGTATGTGCTGTACCAATCTGGGGTGCAGAAGAAGGATGAGTAGATCGCAGGAGGATGTTCAGGAACAGACTCCGTGCAGAGATAAATTAATTAATGGGAGATCAATTCGCAATTGCCAAGTCATGCACAAGCTTCCTCCACTTGGGCCATGAATCGCTCAAGAACAACGTCATGCGATCATCCATCTTTCCCATCGCGTCTTGCCAGCTGAGCCGGCCATCTTTCCATACACTTGCAACGAGCATCTCATATCAACATGGTCACAGCAATGGATTTCGCATTAGAGCACAAGGGTCAGCTAGGCATCATCACAGCATTAGTCGTGTACTCTGCTGCCAAAAACAAGCTTACACCAGCCGGCATCGCGGCCGCGATCGTGACGGCAGGAATACACATGCTGCATCCTTGGGGAGTGTTCTTCAACCTCCTCGTAGGTTTCTTTATTGCCGGCACTGTGGGCACAAAGGTTCGTTTGCTTCGACTCTTCCCTTGCATCCTCGGGCTTGGTATACAACCTGTCTTCTTCACCACGAGGTGATCGAGACGAAAAAGCAATGATGTTCATCAGCGGCGTTGCTGCACGTGTCGGATATCCGGGCTAATGACAAGATTAGATCAACCATTCCCAAAAGGCTACTCTTACTCAATCGGCAACTGGAGGTGTGGGTGGTGAAGGTGCACGCAACTATGCTCAGGTTTTGGCCAACTCAGGCACTGCATCTGTGCTGATCCTATGGCATCTGTATGCCTCGCAGAATGGAACCAACTTGAAGACCTTTGGTCTGACTGATGTAATACCTTTCGGTATTGCTGCGTAAGTCACTGCTACTCCTTTATATCCGTTGAAGCGGAACTGACCAGATACACAGCTCCTACGCCGCTGCTGCGGCCGACACTTTGAGCAGCGAGCTTGGTATTCTCTCGCCAACATCTCCTGTCCTTATCACCGCACCATGGCGCAGTGTACCTCGCGGAACAAATGGAGGCGTGACTATTACTGGTCTGCTGGCTGGTCTGGCAGGCTCTGTCTTCATCTCATCATTGGCCTACTTTACTCTTCCGTACTCAGGCACCGCCTGGACTGGAGATGCTAAGTTCATGTTCTGGGTTACGCTAACCGCCGCTGGATTCAGTGGTACATTGTTGGACTCTCTGTTAGGAGCTCTGGTCCAAGCTACAGTCGAGGACAAGAGCAGTGGTAGAGTTGTTGAGGGAGACAACGGCAAGAGAGTGAAGGTCACTCAAGGAGGTAGCAGAGTGCAGAGAGGCATAGACCTACTCAACAACAACGGCGTCAATTTTGCGATGGCAGCAACAGTTGCTGCTGTGGGTATGGGCGTTTGGAACTCAATGGTGCAGAAGGTAATTCTCGCTTAGAGTTTCTCCAGTTCGTCTTTGTATCTAGCCCGAATCTTGCGTGGAAGATAGAAGTCTTTGCCCATAGAATCAGACAGCATCGATCGAATGATAGATTTGTCCATCACGCGGTATCGTGACAGCAGGCGTTCAGAACGTGTATAGAACGTACATGTCGAGGGTAACACCCTGGCTACCGATCTATCGTCTAGTTTTGTCCCAAAATACGCAAAACAACAACCCTTCATTGATTCATACGTATGCTCAAGGGATCAGACAACGGATTTTCTAAGATTTCTAGAGCCTCTCGCCAAACATAAGCTATTGTCAACTTTCCACACTTCAACTCCCACGTAACCTCACAATTCTGCTTCATCAAACTGATGTCGCACGATCAATCGCTACCCGATCCCAGATTGCGATCAGTGGAACCGAAATCACTTCTTTACATCTAAATCGTGACTTTATCATCAACAAGCCACAAAAACCTAGCTCCAGTCTGCTATTCTTTCGAAACACGACCGGAAATGGTAAACGCGGGAGACGCCGCGAAGCCTGACGTCGACGCGTCTTTGTGGCCTTTCCGAATGTCTGTTCCACTTCTCCTCTTCTTTCCACATTACAACATCAATGAGACGGTCATGCAGTGCTGTTGTTTAGTTTGTGCAGAGCTGAGTGGCGTGGCCCATCACTGTTGTCGTCTTTGCGAAATATCGAATGGAGGTAGGTCGACGCGATGTCGCGATTGAGACTGCCAAACGAATGGCTGGGGTGTGTCAAAGAAAGATGGACAGATCCGGGAGATGCAAGTTGGATCTTTGTGTTGTCCCGATCGCGGAAGTTGCTTTATCTTCTCTTGCTTTCCTGATGCTGGCTTTGCAATCTGATCCAAAATCAGGATTGAGATTTGGCTATGGCAGAGAATAACGCTACCGAACCTGTGCCTATTGATGCTGTTCAAGAGCAGCATGAGGCAATTATCACTGCTGCAACTGCTGCGATTGACTTAGACCACTCTAACGAAGACACCGACGACGAGGACGACAGATGGGACCAGGCAATCTTCGAGCAACATCTTGTTCCCAGAATTACCGCCTTGGCCAGTGAGCAAAATGTTGTGTTCGATGATATCACTGATCGTCGTCGTTGCTCAGGCCTGAACTCGAATACATTTGCCGTCACACTACGGAACCCTCCTGCTGGTGCTCCATGGACAGACGGAACTCGCGCTTTGATACGTATCCGGATTACGAACGAGGAATACCACGTGGAACTCTCAGACTCTGAGGCAGGCGACAGTTCTGGGGAAGATGCACCGTCAGCTAATTCTCAGATTGAGGTCGATGCTGGACTGAAGGACGATTCAGGTGTCTCCGACCTCCCGATAGGCGACAATACCGAGGTCGGCGAAGGCCTCAATATACCTGAGAGTCCCGTATCTGTTACAAGCAATGCGTCTGCGAGCAGCATTTTTTCTGCATCAATACTGGTCAACGACTTGACAGAGGAAGATGGTCAGATCACTGACGCCAGCTCTCTCAGCTCCGATGACGATGGCGATAGCGACGAGGAAGGCTCCGACACAACCTCTCTCGCTACCATGGACTCGGACAGGTGGCCTCGTCGCGGCCCTGTCCTCCCTAACCAACACGTACAGGTCTGGCGCCTCGACGAGACCCTCGTCCTGAACCTCCTTGAGGACCACGGCATTCCTGTTCCGCGCACCCTTGCATACGATTGCGAGTCCCAAAATGGAATGAAGTGTCCATACTCGATTCAAACTCTCTCATCGGGAAAACCAATGCTGGAAGTATATCGCAACAAAGAAATGTCACTTCAAGACCGTCTCTGGCTGGCAGGCGAGATAGCCGAGATTCGCGCCCGGCTTGAGACCGTTCAGTTTGAAGGCTCAGGCAGACTGCTTGCAAACGAGGACGAACACTCGTCCGCTGGAAAACTGCCTCTGCGGCTTTCAAGTCGTGCCGACATCACGGAGCAATTGGAAGTTTATGGCTACGTCAAAGGTGCTGGATTCGTTCCCAGTCGCCTAAGGTCGGGCAATATGCAACACATCTTCCAATCTTTATACGACCTTATGATTGGGACGGTCGGTGACGTTATAAAGGCCGAACTCGCTTGTGGAGTAGTGTCCAAGGAACGTCGACTCCGGCGCTACTTCTTCCTCAAAGACATGATTCGCGATATGGACCGTCTTGGTTGGTTCTCTGAAGCCGACAGAACTTGCTCCAAGACTGTGATCAAGTACTGGAACCACGATGCAGATCAGACTCTCGTTGAAAGAACAGACGACCCTTCCACTCCATGGCGTCTGACAGCCCTTACCGGTTGGGAAAATCCTGAAGCTCTGCCCCCGGTCCTGACCAGAAAGCCATCGGCCTGGCTCTGGCATCATCACAACGACGATGTGCTTTCCAATGCGACACAGTTGTATTGGGAAGGTGACCATGACTGGCTGCCTGTCGAGATGCCTTACCTGTCTCCCGATGATCTGGCAGTCAAGCAGCGCTACGAAGACGTATTGATCGAGAAGCTGTACACTCCACAGTATGGCGAAAGGGCTAGAGACCAATACCTGGACGACACATATGGCCGAGGCCGATGGCTTCGTCGCGCATACCGATTTGCTCAAGAAGGCATCACGGCTGATCCTGATTCTGTTCGCTTCAATGCACTCATTCTAGAATGGAATGAGTACATGAAAGAGAAGAGCATCCAGTACGAAAGCTTGAGTTTCTACGATGGAACTCGATACGGACCACTCGAAGGGCCCAGAATGTATGTTCCAGGCATCAAGTATGAGGTGGACCCAACATCAGATAGAGAAAATTGTCAGAAGACGGACGAGTCTTACAGCAGCATATACAGAATAGGTAGGCGTATACAAAAAGCGCTCTACTACGAACCTGAAACATGAACCTTCGGACATAGGTCGGTTGCGTGCGGGAAACTCGGACAAGAAGTCGGGTACGGTATAAGATATCAGGATTGTGTAGTGCCTTGAGTGCTCATGTATATATCGGCAGAGTAAAGGTGAATCAAACCATCCATGAAGCGCTGTCTATGATAATTCGGCAAACAGACTCTTACATCAATATGTGCTAAACGTGTTGCCAACAGAAAGTGACGTGCCAAGTCCTCACAAGCGATGAGTTCCCAGGTAAAGCTCAGCCGCCGAGACGGACATCTTTCATTGTGCTCTCTCCCCTTCCTACAACTTTTCCATCCGCAAGCGTAATGCTCATAGACATTGGACTCCGGGGTAGGGTTTCGCGAAGTATTTCCGCAAACGGTGAGTATCTCGTCAATAGAACAAAGGAATGTGGACACACACATTAAGCCTGCATGGCTGTCGTACTCTTCTAGCCACGAACGTCCTCACTCGCGTTACAGGTTCAGAACACAATGTCGTCTGATTTCGAGTCACCAGTCCCTCACAACACACAAAGTGACCATAACAGTATGGCAGAAAACGATACACAGGCTTCCATAGCCATTCCTGATCAAAATCTTCCTGAAGTCACGGCACCAGAACAAGAAGAACCTTCTTTCACTCGTGCCGACACAGCTACAATCGGAGGGCCCTTCACGAATGCACATGAACCCTTCGAGACATTTCAGCACAAAGTACAGGCTCTAGCTGCTGAACAATACGTCGTTTTTGAGGATGTACACGAAATAGAGGGCGGAAGCCCCGACCATCGCATCATTGGTCTGACCTGGTACAACCCCGAAGATCCCGCCCAAGCAAAAACACCGGCTGTTCTACGTATACCTGATATCTGGGATGGCAACCTGTCTGATGTCCCTCCAAAGCTACACCCCGAAGAATGTGGTTGTGGCAAACACGAGGCCAACGAGAAGGCAGCAAAGAGAGAATCCGCAGCGACTGAGCTCCAGACTCCAGTTCCGACCGCAGATAATCTTCTCAAAGAAGAAGATCAAGACAAATCGGAAAACGTCTCAATAATCGATTCGGAAGCTACTACGGAATACCAAGCATCTGAAAGCAGTGGCGAAAGCACCGATAGACTCAGGTGGGTCTACGATTGGACCAAACAAGAACCCGAGTACGAGCTTTCAGACGAGTTCGTATTTCTCAACTATCTCCCCCGTAGCCAGAGATCCGATCTTCCTGTGCCCAAGGTCCTGGCGTTCAATACTCGTCGGGATAATGCGCTAGGACTCCCGTACTCGATCCAAACTCGTTTTCCTGGTGTCAGTCTGGCGAAAGCCATGGAGGCTATGTCGCTCGAGGATAAGGTCCAAATGGCAGGTCAAGTAGCCGCATTGCAGGCCGACATGAACAAAATCGTCACCAAAGGGTCTGGCAGACTTATGGCCAGAAACGCAAAGCAATTGAAGCAAATGAGACTCAACTTTCAAACACACTGGCTGAATCTTCAAGAACACATAGGGATCAGAGGTTTCCTCTCCGGGCGCAACGGTATAGGCTCCGACCGGAAGGCCCACTTTGAAAACGTCTGTCACTCTTTGTACAGCCTTCTGGACTCGCATCTTGAAGCTAGCTTTAGAAGTGAAATCTCGAAAAAACACACCGACGAAGATTGCATTCGTGCCTACCTCAAACTCAAGGATATGTTTGAGGACATGGGAAACATGGGTTGGTTTACAGACACCGACAAGTCAGACAGCGATGGCGTCCTGCACCACTGGAACCTCCAAGCGCGCAGCATCATGGTTGATCGGACCGAGGGACCTTCTAGTCTATGGCGCATCACTGGTGTCATTGACTGGGACTTACCTTATACCTTACCACCGGTCCTGACGAGAAAACCACCCGTTTGGCTTTGGGGTCAATCTTATGACACTGAGCTCCTAGATGACTACCAAGACTCCTTTGAAGAGGAATTCGATGGAGACCATGACTTAATGTACCACAAAGAAGTCAATTCCGCTCCTTTGACCGCCGAAGAGTTGAAGATCAAGGAGCGCTATGAAGAGGTCTTGATTGATAAGCTCTACGTTCAGAAGTATGGAGACAAGGCCAAAGAAATGTATCATGACGACACGTACGGTCGTGGTCGTTGGCTAAGACGTATATGGAAGTTCAACTACGAGGGTCTCGAATCTGGGTCGTACCACCTGTGCCGAGTACAGCTACTCATCAAAGAGTGGACAGCATTCAAGAAGGCAAATGGAATTGATGATCCTACTGACAAGGAGAAGGTTATCAGAGTGTACACAACTTCTCGCCGCCCACCATCGCCGTCGCCATCCATACCGGAAACGAACGGCGTCGCTGAGGTACCAACTGCAGTTGAAGAAATTCGAGTTGAAAAGCCGGCTGGAGATGAACCTGTCGAGAACGCTGCACTACCAAAGAAGTCTATGCGAAACAAGGCTTCCGATGTTCTGAGCTCTTTCAAATGCCGCCCTTCATGATCTGGTCTATGTTCAGTTCGAATCTGTTCGATCATCGATGAGAGCGAGGATGGATTGCAGAAGTCGTGTGATTGGTGAAGAATTGGGTTGCACTTGGATTAGGAGAGAATTGGGAGCAGTCAAGACGTATGTAGTGTTCGTAATGCTTGTTGAACACGATCGTAATACTCATACCAAATTTGATTCCTTCTGTCACCGAAGCTAGGTGCATGTTCCATTCTGTCCAGCTTGTTGCCAACTTCATGCCAAGCCTTCGCTTGATGTGCTTAGGTCATCAGGCGTAATTACAGCCGCTAGCAGCACAGGTGGGCGGCTATTTCGTCCCGCCATCCACTCAAAGACCTCCTCCAACGAGTCCTCAAATCGATCCTGAAGAGCGCTCGAGAGTCTGCAAACGGCTTGTATGAACGAGATGGAGGAGCGGATGTGACGCCTCCATCAATGGAGTCAAAGGAATGTGGCATTCTGGCTCGACACGCCAGGGTCTTTGTGCTGCAATCCTTCGTCAACGCTCATGTCATGATATCTCCTTGATGTTTCTTGAGTGAACACACCAATCTCACCAAAATTAGCAATCGACCATGGAAGCCCTCAAAACTGAGAAAGTTCAGGGTATGCTACAGCATTACTTGAACACGACTAGAACCATCGAGCGACGACCTCAACTCGCCAACAACAGATTCTATGGATCATGAACACTACGTCTTCGAGGCCTATTACGACGATCTTTATGATCGAGGCCGTTGGCTTCGACGTCTGTGGGAGATATGTTATGCCCATGAGCCTCCTTCTCAGAATTGGGAACTTGCGCGCGCTAAAGTCATTGACCAAGAATGGACAGCATTCAAGCAATCGAAAGGTTTAGACCTGTCTGACAAGATCGTTCATTACAGCGCTGATTTCTAATTCGAAAATCGGTTGACAGACCGAAGAGTCAATTTTCTTGTGCTCAAATATGTAGAACAGAAGTGATTTGGGAGTCATAAGCTACATCCTTCGTCTACAGCACTGGAATGCGTTGCCAACAGACAATTGGTAGATGCCAATCGTTTGCTGCAAAGTAACAACCCTCCTCCTTTGTTCATGTCTCAATTTCATACATCCGCAACTGGAATTACCGAACAGCGGATCAATCACAGGCTTGTTGATCAAACACCGTGCAAACGGCAATTTCGTTGCGAAGAAGACAAAGGAATGTGAGTGCCGCCCATGCTGCTGGCTGGCGTCATGCTTTGTCGCGACGCCTATCTTCCTCGCTCGAAGACCATGCAACCCGATTCTTAACTTATCTTGGTGCTATCTGGCAAGACGGGCGAACAAAATCAACTAATGCCTATGACCATGGCCGCGACCCGAGCGCAAGAGGAAACTTCCGACTTCCTGCAAGGTTTCGCAACATTCGAAGCATTCAAATCTCATGTATATGCTTTGGGCGTGGAAATTGGCGCCAACTTTCAAGACCTTACCGACCTTTCCGGTAACAGCACCAGCTATCGTACTATCTCTTTGACAATTCAAAGATCCACAGACGGACTTCAGAGCCCTGACAATACACAAGCTATCCTTCGTGTACGTCGCTTCGAACTCGACGACTTCCCAGCCGATCAAGACAGTCGGACGTACGAGAACTTTGTGGATGACGCTGCCGTGCTTGAGCTCGCCGCAACATGCGGGCTCCAAGTTCCAAAGATGATTGCGTACGACACAACAAGTGACAATGCCTTGGGTCTTCCTTACTCACTGCAACTGCGGCTACCTGGAGTTTCTTTATCATCTGTGCTCGAAGCAATTCCGATGTCAAGTATGGCTGATATCGCATCCGAAATGGCCGAAATGCTTGTTCGACTGCGTGGTGTCAGGTTTCCTGCTTTCGGCCTGCCCTGCCAGGACAAGAACGCCCATCCGCAAGGAAAACTTCAACTGGACCTGGCAGGTCGTTCTGGAGAAGAGAGGAAAGTCACTTTGTGCGGATTCCCGAAAGAGTCTGGCGGGTTGGGATCACATAATCGCAAAAGTCCCACTTTACCCGTCACATCTTCTCTGTATGCGCTGCTCAAGGCTGCCATCGACAACAAGTTTCTACCATCCAGGCAAAAGAATATTGGAGGCGATGAGGGAACTGACACGTTGGCGCACGAAAAGCTGGGATCAGTGCTCGATCAAATGAAGGCTATGGGATGGTTTGAAACAGAAGAGACATCGACCACTGAAAGTGTACTTCATCACCTCGATCTGGAGTGTAACCGAATCTTTGTTGAACAGTGCGATGATTCATCATGGCACATCACTGGCACACTCGGCTGGGAGAACAGTGGCGCCTGCGTATCACCAGTATTGACGCAGACTCCTCTCAATTGGCTGTGGGATCGTATCGACATGGATAAGCTTCCTCAGGAAGTCCTCAATTGTTTTGGTCGGGACAACGAATATATGCCTCTGGCTTGCTACGAAGATCTCAACTCTGATCACCTTACCGAGGACGGCCTGAAAATCAAGGAGCTCTTCGAAAATGTCTTGATCAAGGGCATCTACGAGCCGCAGTACGGAGAGAAGGCGGCCGAGATCTACCAAGATCATGCGTACGGCCGTGGACGTTGGATTCGCCGCATATGGCGTTTCGCTTTCGAAGGTATTGCCATGAGTGGCTACAAGTGGCGCCTCGCTCGACGGAGAAAAGACTGGGCGGCCTTCACACACGCGGAACTGGACTCTGACCTACATGAAACTGATGAGGACAACTCAGGCCCTCATAATGCAACAGGTTCGACGATAGAATGCGACCACGAGCCCTTCGAGACCTTCCGGCACAGAGTCAGTGCTTTGAGTTCTGAGTTGGGTGCCACATTTGAGGACATCGAACACATGAGAGGTGGTTCCTACAACCGTATCGTCTCGGTGACTCTACGCAACCCTCCTAGGGGAGCTCTTTGGGTTGACGGAACAAAGGCTATTATACGCATACCTCGTGTTTGGGACGGCGATCTCTCAAAGATACCACCCGCGCTCCATGGCAGCACTTGCAAATGTGATGCCCATCCCGAGCGTCACGAAAGCATAGATGATGCCCACTCTGATCGAAGTGGTGTCAGTAGCAGAATGAGCTTGAGTAAGGAGGGACCTCGGTGGGAGATACGGGATGAAGCACTTCTGTACAATCTCGTTGAAGATGCTGGGATACCCGCTCCGCGGATACTCGCATTTGATCTTACCCGTGATAATGCTCTGGGTTTACCCTTTTCAATCCAGACCCGCCTGCCTGGTATTGGCCTGATAGAAGCATTGAAAACTATGTCTGTCCAAGAGCAGCTATGGTTGGCAGGCGAACTGGCGGAGATATTCGCTCGTCTTGAGACCATTCAGTTTGACTCTGCTGGTAGACTGCTCGGCGACGAGGACGAAGACACAGCTACCGCCTTACCACTGCGTTCGCCAAGCCGAGCTGATATTGAGGATGAACCCAGTGTTTACGGTTTTCGCAAAGGGACGGGGCATCTTGCCAATCGCAAGCGAGACGCAAAAGCTGAATCTACTACTTTGAGTTCATTGTACAAGCTTCTTTTCTTCACACTTCATGAACGCATCGATGACGAGTTGCAGAAACAACACCCGCAAGGTCCGTCACAACAACAGGTTCGACAGTATTTCAAGTTGCAAGACATCCTTCAAGACATGGATCGCATTGGTTGGTTTTCAGAGGCCGACAAAACTGACGCAAATTCGGTTCTGAACCACTGGGACATGGAGCCACGTAACATGTTAGTTGAGCGGACTTGCGAGGGAGATTCAAGTCGCTGGAAGATAACAGGAGTCATCGATTGGGATTCGGCTCGTGCATTGCCCCCTGTCTTGACAAGAAAGCCACCTCTTTGGTTATGGGATGTTTCGGAAGATGAGGACCTTCCCGATGACGTTGCGAAGTACTGGGATGGGGATTATGATTGGATGCCACTCGAGTGGTATCAAAAGGAGAACAAGACGCATCTGACTGCGGATGGAATGAGAGTCAAGCAGCGATTCGAAGACGCTTTGGTTGAAAAGCTCTACAAGGAGTACGGCGCAAACGCACACGCCAAATATCTGGATGATGCATACGGTCGAGGGCGCTGGCTTAGGCGCATTTGGCGATTCGCAAGCGAAGGTTTCCATTTCTACCCAACTCATTGGAATCGCTTTCAACAACTCGAGCGCGAATGGACCGAGTACAAAAAAGTCAACGGCATCGAGTGCGATCCTCCTGAGTTTGCCGAGGACATGGGGGCTTATTCATCATCTGTATGGCCAAACAGGGCTTGTGAAGGCGGTTCAAGCGAATTCAAAGGTATCTTGCACGACGTCGCTACTGGACGTGATCAGTCTAAAGGATGATCCGAGCAGCGTCCTACCTTGATCAAGTCAACCTTGACAGACATGCTCCTTCATGGAGACTTTTCGCTTTCGTAGATCCTATCTATCCATATGCTCAATTGCACGATTTCACAAGTTCACTTTCAAAGATATCTTCAAACATTCATATAAGCTATATGAAGCTTCTCCTATCTTCTCCAAATAAACAACCCTCTCTAATGTGTTCTGACAAGACAGGTTCAGTTGCTTGGCTCCTCCACGACATCCTACACGACATCCTACACGACATCCTCTTCGGATTCTTCGAATTCCTCTTCAACATACTCTTCGGATTCCTCTTCGACATTCTCTTCAGATTCCTCTTCGACATTCTCTTCAGATTCCTCTTCGACACCCTCTTCGACACCCTCTTCGAAATCCTTTTCAAAATCCTTTTCGACATACTCTTCAAAATCTTCTTCGGGATGTTCTTCCAGATTCTCTTCGAAATCCTCTTCGACGTCCTTATGGACATCCTCTACATTAGCCTCCACGGTGGTCGCTTTCCCCTTGCCCTTGACTCTAGCCTCTCTAGCAGCCTCCCTAGTAGCGTCCTTGGCAGCCTTAGCAGCCTCCACAGCCTCCACCTTCCTCCTCTTCATATCTCCAACGGGATCTCTTTCTGCATCTCGCTTTTTGAATGCCTTTGTCTCGACCACTTGTACTGTTGCCACGCACTTTGGGCAAGGGTCTGTTTTGAGGTATGCGATTTCTGGATGACGTTCGCAGGTTCTGCAATGATTGGTGCAGTACATCCCACCTTTTGTGCAAGGTCCTTCGCTTCCCCTGGCTCTGGGGCAATGGTGAGTGGTGTGAGTGTCGGTGGTCCTGACCATGATGTCTGATGGTAGACTTTGCAATATATAGTGGGTGATACTATAAGCACAGAGATCAGTACATGTCTCGAGCACTTCGTCAATCGGCTCCAACTCACTATGGTAAATATGATGATATGCGATCTGATGTGTTTCAAGAAACCACCGCTCAGGGGCTGACTCGTCCGCTTTTTACATTCCTTCTGTCTTCATTGTTCTGCCTCATCAATACCATGAAACACATCTATCCATCTTCTTTGCATCCTTTGAGACTCATTGATGAGACGAAGCCACGGCTCAGACGAGCCTCAAGAAAGACTGCCATGGTTAATCTCATGACGAGAGGCTAACCGAAGCCGGCGGAAAGGACACAAAGAACGATTGTTGGTGAGTCTTGGGGGCATCAATGTGACAGAGAGGAAGTCGAGGGACGCCGGACTTGGTAAGGAGTCAAACATAAGTGTGCTAATGTCGTCTGAAGGTTCAGGTGGGCATGTTGGTCAACGGACAGATGAAGCCGACTTCTCAAATATGACATGTTGCTCGTGTAGCTAGTATCTCATATTTCTTCCGCATTCCTCCGAGCTGTCTTAGAAAAGAGAAAAACAAGATCTATGCCAGCTGTGTGAGTACAGAGATCAACCAGGTCAATAAAGCCTCTAACTCTCTCTTCTCTCCCTTCCTGCCATACAAGACGTCGAAATTGTGTGCGATGAACAACGTATATGAACTACGACAGCTCCGTGAGATATGCTGACCTCCCTTCTTTCTGTACCTTACTGCCTCACTCGTCCTCCCTCGTGAACAGTGTTCAATCATAGCAGGTTTAGAAGGTAAGTCGAGTTCGCTAGCGGTATGATTTGGCCTATAGATGCTGCAAAGATGTATGATTAGTAGATGTTCTTCAAAAAATCAGCCTAAAGCAAAATACTTAATAATTACCAACACTATGTCCTAGAATACGATCCCCTCGAGCACTTAACCCTCTACTAGTTAGTCTTCGTAAGCAACTCGCCTTACATGGAACACCTTAATAGAATCCTCTTTAATGTAAGGTCTCGTTACCTAGAAGCGGCTAGGTAACATAGTCAAAATTGGCTTTAAGAAGCAGTTATAGACTGCTATCGTTACTAGGGTTAAACTCTCTATACGCTAGAGAACTTAGAACAGCTAGTAAATGAGAAGAAGTGCCGCTTAAAGTTCGATATGTTTGAGAAGCAGTAGAGGGCATAGGTAGCTATCATAACCGCTTATAGAGTTGTATCTGCGACACGTAGAGGTACGCAAAGGTGTCTGCTTGGCGGTGGGGATTCTGAAATCCTCACCAAAATTTGGACATGTCTGCGTACCACCCCGTGCGAGATCTCAATTGCAAAAGATGACCTCTTTCTCTGATCATTCGACTGATGATGCACGTCACGACTCTATGAGCTTCGCATGCTGCGAAGCGGAACCAATTCCGCGGTGCAATTCGAGCATCTCTTTGCACGACAAAATCGAGCAACGAAGAGTATATCACTTGCGTGATAGAGCAAAAGGGCTTTGCGGCGAGTGAGATTCGAACTCACGATCTCTGCATCTTCAAGAACCCGCACAAGGCATAGCTAGGTGCATTGGTGACAAGAAGAGCTTGTGATTGCAAGACACATTGATGCAGTATGTTGACCACTAAACTACCGCTACTGCATTGATGGATAGAATACTGAGCATGGGTATATATGCTGTCCATACTTTGCGACTTCTTGAATCAGCAGGTGCAGAGTTCTTAGACATAAGAAGGCTCAAGATGGTATGTTCTCAGAATAGATACGAAAAACAACGCCAAGACGGGAGTTTCACTACAGGCGGGCCGAGGCTGGGGTAAGTTCAGACTGACAGCAGCAACAGCATTCACAAGTCCAGCACGACGACAGGGCCCATCGTCGGCGGGTCACGTATTCTTCAAAGACGAACACAATGCGCTAGGAGCCAGCAGGACTGGCCTCATCCACTCTCTCACCATGTCTCTCCTTAACAACCAAGACTTCACCATCTACCAGCTGCGAGCAGGATACCTCCACCACATCAAGGACGGCGTGGGCGAGCGCCTGATTACCCTCAACACTGGAGTCTTGAACAATCCGGCCTTTCGCGCCGCTGGCTGGCAGGCAAATCCTGCAGATATCAAGCGCACCTACTCACCACCTATACCCACCGCTATCGCGTCTGAATACTTTCAAGCCCCGCAACGCTCCACCGCTCCTGCATACCCTTTGCACGATGACGACGATGAAGGAGGCATGGTGACGGGCCAGGGCAGTCAAGATACCATTGCGGTCAACACACACAACAAGAGGCGGCGACGAAAGGAACAGTTGGAAGAGGATGACAGCAGTGACTTGAGCGACGACAGCGATGATGAAGACGACAAGAGCGCCATCTCGCAGATCAAGTTCAGCAAGATGCCGGTTCGCGTCAGAGCTGGTTCTTCTCCGACGCACCAAACAAGAGACGGTGAAGATGTTTCACTCATCGTGACCTCTCCGTCACGACCTACTGGCCAGGACGCCGCAAGACGCGCCTCCCTCCCTTCTGTGTCCTTCATAAAGCAACGACCCAGGAGAGACACTGCGACCAGCAGCGAATTCTCATCCGAAAACGAGACGGACCCTGTCACATTCCGCAAACAAAGAGTCCAGCACCGCGCCGTCAAGCATGGCCAGATGATGCAGGATCGCATCCAGGAAGAGGGTGAAGACGTCGAGTCTGATATCGAGCTTGGCGAGGCCTCTGACATTTCCGACGACTTTGCTGGAACTGCTGGCTCAGAGTCTCTACTAGGAATGGGCGCCCCTTTGATCACTGTAGACACGCTCGAGTCGACCCCGGGAAACGTACCCAGCATGCCACCTGCTATAACACCTCATACCTCGGCCTCACCAAAGCGCATGATGCAAATGGCTCCTCCTCCAGACCTGCCGAGATTGCCAGCAGGACGTCCCATCAGTTATGTCCAGCCTGTCAGTCTTTTGTCCAAAGCTCTGAAACACACATCGCAAAAGGCTGGCAACCCTCTTCAGCAATTTGCTCAGCTTTCTGGCAAAGGCGAATCAACCCCCCTATGGATCAAGATATATGCGCCGTTTTCCAAGAAAGCTTCGTCGCCGATCCAGGTTCCTATTCGCCGAAATGCGAAGGAAGGTGTCCCAACTATCGTTGCCGAACTCATTGGATTGAGTCTGTGGAGGTATGCCGAGGAGAAGATCGAGCCACCACTTGAAGGCAATGACCTGAATGTGAATCGCTGGACCTTGCGCATGGTCGAAGATGAAGAAGTCGATTACGATTTCCCTGCCTTGACCCGCACAAAACCTCTTGGTGACTTTACCTCCAACAATAATCGCCCACCGCGAGCACGGGCCAGAGACAAGCCTTGGGATGAATTTGGTCTCGTTCGTGCGACAGAAGACCAATACAGGGAGAATGAGGAGCTCACACCGCAGTTCGCTGTTAGCGAACCAACCACCTTGGCCCCGTCAAGTACACCAGTGCCGGATACTTCACGCACAGCAACTCCACAACCCGCCAATATGCAGAGAACCATGTCGGATGCACCGACGTTGGCTCCACCTGGAGCACCGACCTACATACCGAATGTCAACCCAATCACTCCTTCATTTGCGCCTATGGCTAGGAAGAACTCAACCATTCCTCTCATGGATGCACCAGCTGCACAGGCACCTCGATCTACACCAAGGACTGGCTCCTCCAAGACAGTTACGATACACTACACAGACCCGCATACTTTCCAGACCACGTTGCTACCTATACCAACCACGTCCGACACTTATCTGGCCGAGCTCTTCACGACCGCATGCCAAAGACTGGACATTGATCCAGCTTTGTACGTCCTCAAGGTCAGGGGCACGCAAACAGTTGCGCCTGAAGATCGTACTGTGGAAGCATTAGGACAACGACTGGCACTTGACCTTGTGCGCCGTCGCTTCGTGGGTGTGGGTGATGGTCGTGGCATGGTGAGTGCAGTCGGCAGTCCTGGCAGCGAAAGCCCTAATGCGCCACTGTTGCTCGAGACTGCCACAGCGACGAAAGCTAAATCACGGAAACCATTTATGGGTCTGCAAAGTGCAAAGTCCACCAACGATATCAATGCAACCGCGCTTTGGGGTCTTGCTGGTGGAGCTGGCAAGCGCTATCTCGTCATCCGCCGTCAGCCATTGTCTTTCGCTCCTTCCCATCCACGTATTCTTGCGCTTGATGCGGAGTTCATGCATGTCATGCCCGCTTCATCTACAGACCCTCTCAACGCAAATGCAGATCCCGCAATGGCACCACCTGGCGGAAAGACAACAAGTGTCCACCTCAGCAGTGTAGTCGGCTGCAAAGTCAGCAGAAAACACCCCAAAGTCGTGCGTGTGCTCGTATATCGAGAAAAAGAGACCAAGCGATACGACTTTGAGGCTTCAACCAGAGATGAAGCGCAGGAGATTGCGACGGAAATCAACAAGGGTATGATGAGGTATCGGGATGAGGAAGAGTGATTTGTGATTGGGTGATGATGGCGTTGGTTGCATTTGAATTTCGGGGTGGGCATTTAGAGAACAAATTATGATACCCGGGTTTTCTTCTTTCCATCGTCGCAGAGTAGTAGCGAATGACTTGGATGCCTTCTGGTTTGTCTTTCTAGTGCTGATTGACAACACAAGCGGAGTCGCTCCTGCCGTAGGCAAAGCTTTGACCCGCGTGGTCCGGCGCATCGAGTATCGTCTACCACCTGGAGTTCCCCAACACATAAAATCTCACACTGAATAGTAGCGTCGAGTCTTTCATTGTGGCTTACCTACAACTGAGATTCGCAGCGTTTCCTGATATTTCTCAAAGAGGTTATTGTCAGCTGAAGACGCCCGCCGTCCTAGGAAAGAGATACAGAACGTGTCGAGCCGCCTGAGTTTACAAGCCCTGAGGTACATCATTTATCTGCCCATCTAGGGACTGGTCTTTCGTATGTCTGCTACACTGGTGGAATCAGCCCCAGCATGATTGGGTCGGGAGCACTGCACGGCGTCGCGAGGCTGAGTTGCATGCTCGGCACGCCATTGGTGCGGATACACCTGGCTTGCAGATGGCAGTCCTCATACACGAATTATAACACGATGACTGCCGTCAACCTTATCTGATGACCTTACACCTACTTTGTCCATATATCAAGCACACACTACACTGAGACACTACATCATGCTCTCGTTGTTCAGATCTCGACCGACGGCATCTCCCACATCTGTTGCGACCGATTCCTTGAACGAGGCACTGCAATCCTTCCAGGAAACCTTGGATCCAGAGCAAAGAGCAAAGTTACAGGCCATCAAAGCAGTCCCGGACGCCCATGCAGTCGCAGAGTTAACTCATCAGCTAGATCAGGAGAACGCCAGGAGAAAGAGTCGCTGCGTAGCTGCGCGTATTTCACCTCTGCTCGAGTCCCTCCAGCAGTTCTCGGGAATCGTTGAGACATTTGTTTCATCGAACCCGCAGATTGCGGCGTTGATTTGGGGCAGTATTAAGCTTGTGTTGCAGGTGCGTTGAACTATATTCCATATCCGATGTGGATCCACAAGTTGCGCTCTCGAACATGTTCTGCTCGAGGCAATCATAGGAGAGCTACAACCCACTAATATCCAGTCACAAGCTCAAGGCCATCTCTCTGTGGCCAACTTGAGAGACTCGGGGAATCTACTGATCTTGAGCAGATTGCATCTAATTTCACGACTTACTTTGACAAGCTGTCATCTTTATTGATGACCATTGGCAAGCGCTGCCCAAGACTCCGCGAATACCAATCACTTTACGGGGGTTCCATTGATTTACAAAAGGCGCTGAGTAACTTCTATTCTGTGGTCGTACGCTGTTGTGAGCAAGCGGTCAAAGTGATTCGTAGATCAGGTGAGTTTGCTTTGCCGCGCTACAAGTAGTCTACCTTATCTATCTCATGCTGACCATTGCCGTTGAGGATATACACAACTGCTCAGAGCTGTGACAGGATCATTCACTTCGGATTTTGAACCGCTATTGCTCCAGATCAATCAAACCAGCGAGGAGGTGGACGAAGCAATCCACCTGGCCGAAGCAAAGCTGAACCACAATGAGAGACAGCTTCAAACTCTGGAAAGACAATCAAACGAAAAATACCGGCGGATAATATTCGCAAACAGCAGACAACGAGAAAAATCCGAAGCCCATATGGCGGCGCAAATGCAACTAGATCGGCAAAGTGAGTATACGAATTCAAGCGCATCACACAAGAGTCCTAATACCACATCATCTACAGGAGTCCGCCAGGCCGCCGTGCTTGGTCGTCTGTCAAGTTATGACCAAAGACTAGCGTTTTGCAGAGCTCGAACTCAGCGGCACGGCTCCACCGGGCAGTGGCTCGTACAAACCAATCAATTTATGGACTGGATCACCGGAAACGACCCTTGTGTGTTCTGGTGCCATGGAAAACTTGGCTCTGGAAAGACAGTCATGACTGGTTATGTCGTAGAATACCTGGCTGCGAAGCACAATCAAGTCTCCGAGAAGATCGTGTACTTCTTTTGTCAACACGACGATGAGACCTCCCTAAAAGCAGCGACTATTCTAGGATGTCTTGCAAGACAGTGCTTAGACCAAGATGTTAACACGTTCAATGCGCTTGAGTCTGAAGCTATGGCCTTGTCGGAAGATCCTCAGGACATGAGAAGACTTGTGGATTTGCTTTGTGCCGTAGTCAAAAGGACAGGTCGCATCATCATTGTCTTTGATGGCCTTGATGAGTGTCCACACAAGGGGATGATGTTGGTTCTCAGAGTATTCCACAACATCATGCACCAAAACCCGGCAGGCCTCAAGTTGTATATTGCAGGGGATAGCCGTATCGCTGATCTCGTGGGAACGCTTCTGAATCCGCGTTATATAGTGAGCACACACAGTTCCAAAGGAGCAACAGATCTGCAAGACATCGTTCAACAGTTGGTGGCTACCAAGAGAGATGACGGAGATTTTGTGGTTAGTGACAATCGATTGTATCAGGAAGTTGTTGACGCGTTGTCCGCAGGGACCCAAGGCATGTCAGTATCGCGTTGGGAAGCCCAACACTTGTTCTTTACTGATGCATAATTTGCAGGATTCTTTGGGTCAAGTTCCAACTCGAGGATATCTGCCGACAAAAGACAGACGAAAGCATTAGGGCAGCACTGAGACATCTCCCTAGAGATCTTTCCGAAACTTACGCCAGACTGCTCTCGAGAATCGACCACGAAGGCAACACTGATATATGTGCCAAAGTATTCCGATGGATGTCTGTGGTCAAGAGACCACTCCATCTGGAGGAGCTTCGAGAGGCCATCTCTGTTGAGCCCTGCCAGCCATGCTTCAAAGCAGAACGCTTGATCAACAATATTAAAGGGTTGCTCCAGTGGTGTCACGGACTTATCATGCTAGACGAGCAAGACGACGTCCTGCATTTCACACACTCGAGTATCAAAGAATTTCTTTGCAGCGATACAGCGCAAGAACCCATGTCCTCAGATTTTCGTGTAACTCTGAAAGAAGCCGAACTCGAGGTTGGAGCCGTGTGCGTCACGTATTTGAGCTTCACGGACTTCAAGACACAACTCATCAAGCGACCTGCGCAATCAAGACAGCCGAAACCCATGGGTCCCATGATTATGGTTGACCAAGCTTTGACAACTAACAGTTCCAACAAGCTTTTAAGTACAGCAAACGTTTTCATGGGGAGTCGAGTCAAACCTGCGTCCGTGAACGCAAGCATTTTTCGGCCTCAAGCGAGCAACTCATCAACCAGGCCGGTAGTAACGTTTCGCTTGTTTTCATATGCCGCCTCATCGTGGCTTCTTCATACTGCGGATCTGTCGCCTGAACAAACCTCATTGTGGTGCTTATGGAAGGCTCTCGTGGCAGGCAGTAACGATGCCATCGAACGACCCTCTCTCCTATCGTCAATTGAGCACTGGTATCATGTTACCTCGGGAGCAGCTCTACGCAAGTTCATCTTCTCCGTCAAGCATCACGCCCTGTTTTACCTTTGCTCAACAGAATACATGAACCACGATGTCGTGTCTCCACGCTTCCAGGCCCTCTTACTGACAGAGGCACTCAAGGACGATTGTGCGTCCTTTATCGAGCCCTTCCTGGATACCACAGGATATGTCGCACGAGCCATGTGGTTGAAGCATGCCCTTCTCATCTCAGATGACGATGCGATCGTGGCATTAGTACTCTCGGGGAACGAATGGAACGAGCAACTCACGATAGGCGAACGTTTGGGTCTCCTGGTCAAAATGACATCTTCCCTGCGCCCCAGTTTGTACGGCTCCAGCCAAAAGCTGGTCCAATTTGAGCTCGACGCATATCATCAGAATGAGCCATCGGGTAGAGGTCCGACTCTCATCGAGACTGTGATTCGCCAAGGAGAACCAGAAATTTTGCACGATCTGTGTCAGAAGACAGCAGATGCTGGAGTCAGTCTTGACCGGGCAATAGCAGCTGAATGTAAGACAGCACTCCATATAGCGGTCTTACACGGAAAGACTTGGGCAGTCCGAGAGCTTCTGCAAGCCGGCGCTGATCCTGACGCTATGGACAATCAAGGCCAAACAGCGCTTCATCTTGTAGCCCAACGGCGGACGTCTCGCGGACAACCCCTAGTAGACCATGAATGGGACTCTAGCTTAGAGATGGCAACACTTTTGCTCGAGGCAGGTGCCGACACGGATGTAAGAGACCAGAGCGGCAGGGTCGCACTTGAATGCGCATCAACTAGCTTGAGGCCCTTGCTGCAAGTTCTATATGCGAGATTGTGTGGGAGCTCGTAGCGTATCCAGTGCTCAAGTCGATCATGGCGGGCGTCGGAGACCATAGGTAGTTGCTGACATGTAGTCAAATCAATGGAGTTTGGACGAGAAACGTGAACAGGTCTCGCATTGATGTTCACAGAGAGTTTGGACATGACAGGTTTGCACTTGCATGAGGAATGAGTGAAGCTTGGGCCTGAAGCCCCACCAGCCTGACCTCCGACTTCTCGTCTCCCCATCAGTGCATCCTTCTTCCTCAATGACACACTTTTCAGTCATCTGTATTTTTCGGATCTGTCTGATTTATGTGCGGTAGGACAGATCTTGAACGGATCGTGTCGCTGTCCTGCCATGTTGAATCGATGAGACTCGACGCAAAAGTCGTCGCGACATGGAAATTGCGACCGGGAATGGACGCTCAGCAACCAGCATGCATTGGACTTGCTCTTGACATCCTCACTTGAACGAATCCATCTCGGAGACCCTTTGACGTTGTCATCACTGAGCTCAGAGACTTCGCAGCCTCGCAGCGGACAAAAGAATAATGAATTGCTCTACGCCGAATGCGGGACGTTCAGGGCGAGTCGGCATCTAAATGGAAACACTACTGGACCTCTGCCGTGAACACATTTGGAAACATTCTAGACTGGAGAGAACTGATTTTTAAAACTACTGATACTGCTGGGCGTTGCGCATTTCCAAAGAGATATACGAGACTCGCCACCTCTGGTTGAGGTAGCTGCTAATGCTACTGACGTTCTGGTGACAAAGTCTACTCCTTGGTGACTTTTCAAGTATTTCCCAAGATCTCGGTACCATTTCAACAAGTCAATTGAGAAGAGAACGGACCTGCTGGCGTCTGACTGCCTCCTTACTCACTTGTCAAAGACGAAGTCCTTGTGCTTCTCGACATATCCATCCTCCTCCTCGGTACCGCCCTCCATCTCACCTTCCTCCGAGCCGAAACGATAGAGCAATCTCCAGGCTCGCTCGCTGGGCTTGTAGACAATACCCTTGCCTCCATCACCCTTACTCTTGAGCATCGCTCTCATGACCTGTCCAACGGCGCCTTCTTCGTCCTGGTTGGCCTGCACCATGTCCCAAGTCTGTTCGTCTTCGCAGTCTTCACGGAAGCCGACAAGGCCGTAATCGATCATCATGACTTTGCGAGTCAGAGGATTGACGATGAAGCTACGGGTGTTGATGTCGCGGTTGAGAATGCCACAGGCTTGTATGCGGTGGAGTACTTCGATTGCGGAGTCAACGGTGGACTGCCAGTGTTCGTAAGGTAGGTGTTCGTGAACGTCGGTCATGTGGAAGCCCTCGATATGCTGGAGAAGGAGGCCGGAGATGGAGACAACCTCGGAGTGCTCATCAGGGTCGATTGAGCTGATGGAAGCTGAGTCCTCTTCCATCCGCTCCGGATCGTCTTCGCCTTCCGGGACAACGGGTGCCTGATCTAGAACGACCTCGCCCAGCATCTTTGGCACGGCTTCTCCTTGGAGATCAGTCATGTGCTCGTAGGCCTTCTTCTCGACCTTGTACATTGTGGTTGACATCCAATGGAGATATGTCTCCCACTTTACTGCACTCCAACGGCGACTGTTTCGGACATATGCGCTCGACCACTCGTCAAAGTTCTCCTTCTCGGCGTTCCAGTAGCTGAAGAGTTCCTCCGCATCACCGCAGCGTACAAACTTCTGGTACTTGTTCTCGAGCTCGGGCGACCAAGGCTCGCGTTCCTCGCGTTGTTGGGTTGAGAAGCGGCGGTCGAAGAGTTTCAAGACGCATTCGGAAGTGTTATTGAAGATGGGAGGATCGAGGAAGCGGATGACCATACAGCACGAAAGGGTGGCAGGGAAGTACTTGAGAATCTTGGCTCTGATGGGTCGGCCAGTCTCGGATGCCTTGAGGAGAATCTCATTACCAGGAATGTAGGGACAGCTGGATGAGGGTCAGTCGGAAACATGCTATTGTCACAGAGTAAAGCACTTACAAGGGCGACAAAGTGTCATCGGGGTTGTTGCAGTCGAACTCCGTGGCGGACGGCTTGTTCTTGTCGATTGGGGTGAAGAGAGTGTCTTGACCCTCGTTGTTGTCGCAGAGCTCTTCTGAGCTGACAGTTCTGAAAGCTCCAAGCTGATCAACCGGGAGGTGGATTTTGATGGGACCACTGGGGCAGACGACTCTGAAGTCTTTGTCGTTGTTGGCTGGCGAAGCTCGCTCAGTGCCGTCCAGCTCGAGCTGCTCGCGAGTAACTGTTTCGACTTCCATAGGCTCATCAGTCTCCAAGATGATCCTGATTGGACCGCTGAGATGGACTATCTTGACGCGTTTGCCTTCCTGAGTTGAGGCAGTCGACAGGGACGTGTTGCGCGCATCGTTGAGGTCGGCCATGCTGGCTTCTAAGTTCGATTCAGATGATGGTGATTGGGTTGGATTAGTGAATATATCCATGAAACGCGTGCAAGTATGTTTTGCGCGTGGAGGATGCGAGAGAGAAGGTAAGCAAGCAGAGAGACGCAGCGTTGTTTATGAACGCGACGGCGCTTCAGTTGTCATACAGAGCGAATTTCCCTTGGTTTGTTCCATTCACTTCCGCCTTGGTCTGTCGTCGTCAGAATTTCACTTAGTTGCATAGCAACCAGCTTGCTACGACTTCACTGCCTCGTATTTCCCGCTGGTCATCGTTGCATTGCCTCCTTCGCGTCTATTGTTTCCTGTCGTTCTCTTTCTTCAACGTCCTCCATCTCGTCACCCAACAACAACATCATTCGCATCCCAGAACAAGCACTTCTTACACCCACACCGCGACCTCGTCCTTCAAAGCCGCTCTTTAAGCACCTCCCTCCTTCCTACCCCCAATCCTCACCTCTAAACGTCACGATGGTAAACAACTTTCTCAAATCTATCCTCTTTTACCCGTATCCAATACTCACACCCCTCCGCAGGGTAAGATGGCGAGAAACAAGCCTATGTCCGCAGTCGAGGCCAAGAAGGCCTACGCCCTGTACGCTCAAAACATCGACATTCGCTTCTTGACCTGCGAATTCAATGGTGACATCGGCAAGCCTTACAGAGTCCACGGTGACATCAAGAGCGTCAAGAGTGTCCTCGGCGTTACTTTCCACACCAAGACCATGCACTCTACCGACGGCAAGTACAAGGTCTGGGTCTGGCGCGACGAGGCCGAGAAGTTCTCTCAAGACAAATTCGACGTCGAAATCCCCACCAACGAGGAGGTTCTCAGAGTCATGCTCGAGCGCGCAACTGGAAAGGATGTTGCCGGCAACAAGGTTGTCGTCGCTCAGGCTGTTGTCTAGAGTCTTTGTCCCAGTGAGTTACTTCTGCCTTCACTCCGACACCCCCTGAGCAATACTGACAATCACAAGCAAGATCACGCATCCTTCACTCGCGCACAACGCGCCTTCACTTCACGACACGCACCTTTCGTTTTCACTACGCGCTTCCCTTTGTTTACTTCCTCAAGACGCGCCCTCACTTCCCAAAACCCTCCCTTCCTCTTCATTACACGTTTTCCTTTCCTTTCTTGTTTACTTTATTCGGGCATGGCGTCACGGGCCAGGCATTGCAGGAGCATATGATACCCGAAGACAATTCTTCACTTTGAGAATTAGGCATTGGGCAGGAGCGATAGATACCCCTTCACTTTTTGAGATTCAGACAGCATTAGACTCACTTGAGTGTTGTACATTAATGTTTTAATTCACTTTGACTTTGTTTACTTCCTTCGATGCTGCTTCCTTCGTTTCCCTGAAAGCTGCTTCTCTTCACTCAACCGTACGTGCTCCTGTCTGTCGTTGTTGATCCACTTGATATGATCGTTGATTACTCGCTGCTCAGTCATGCGGTTGTACTCACTTGACTGCCTGTCACTGTGACGGGCAAATGTCATACAGTGAGTTGGTGGTTGGGTGGAAGTAGATCGACAGTGAACAAAACATTCCCTGGGTAATGGGTGACTGCATCACTTTCTTGCCTCCATATCGACTCTCAATGGCCACTGCGGGTATTTTGAAAACCTTTTTGCGTTTTGACCGCTAGTATACCAGCTCACACTGGCTCAATAAGATGCAGCTGTCGAGTGTATTTCTATATCATCTGCTGGGACTTTCGTTGGCCATTGCTCCAGTCTTAAATACCTTCTTGCATTTCGACCGCTATGTTCCGACCTCTACTCTGTGAAGGAGATCGTTGTGAGAGATGATTTGCTCTCGATTCGCGGGCTCTCTTTGGCCACTGTTTGGCTATCAGATAACTTCTTGCATTTCTACTGCTGTTTTTCGACCGCTAACTGTTTGATGAGATGAGACCGCAAGACATGGGCTTTTGTCGAGGCTATAGACACAGACATCTGCTCAGAAACTCCTTGAATATATATGACGACTAAAACTTAGCTTTTGCATTCTGACGGGCGTATATCGAATCGATGGCGTGAAGGTGATCGAGCGAAGGATGTGTGTGGGGCTGTGAGATATCCTGAGGTTTTCTTTGTGTAAGATTGGGTCGACGGCGAGGTTGCGCGAGAGACTTGGAGGAAGTCAGGGTGATGACATCGAGTACGATACATGGAGGGCTAGGCCCCGTCAGCTGGGCAGTGATGATGCAAGACATCCCTCGACGGACGCATTGGCAAGACTCGAACCTCGACTCGAGAATATCACAAAACACACGGGATGACGCGGAAATCGAGTGCAGCAGGAGACATTGCCATTCGAATAAACATCCACATCTGCAACTTCTATCTTACACTTTCCTCCTTTGCAATCATCAACCCCATCTTCCAGCCTCCCTCTCCCTCTCCACTCTTTCAGCCCTAGCCTCCTCACCCTCTTCGTCCTCATACCTATAACTGACCTTTCTACTCTTCCTACCTCCTCCCTTCTGCTGTGCTTCAAACCCAGCATTGGAGCCTCTTCTTCCACCACCGCCGTCTTCGTTTCTGCCTCTCTTGTTACTACTGCCAATAGTGGCGCTTTCACGTCGTTGTTGTTCTTTGGCCATGCGTTCTTTGATACGTGCTTCGCGTTCTAGAGCGTATGGGTCTGCGGCGGCTGAAGTAGAGGTATCTTGGGGAACAGCGACGGATTGGAGGGAAGGGCGTCTGCGGTCTTCGTTGTTGTTGGTGCTACCGCGGTCTTTGCGTGGGCCGGTGGGTGGAGCAAAAGCCTGTTTGCTGCCGCGAGAGCCCTTGATTTTGAATCCTTGGTCGACTTCAGTGGGTGGCGGGTCGTCGCGGCGAGAGCGGCGGGAAGAGGAATAGTGGTCTGTGTTGCCATTTGCAGAAGTCGAGCGGTCTCTGCGTGAGCGTTTGCGGTCGCGATCATTTCTGTCGCGGTCGGAGCGTTCTTTTTCCCTTTCGCGTTCGCGCTCGCGGCGGCTCTTAGGTCGCGAGGTGGCGTCGTCGTTGGTGGTGCGGTGATCCTTTTCGCCGCCGCGAGATCTACTACGGCGGCGACGGTGGTCGCGGTCTCTGCTGGCGTCGCGGGTTGAACGGTGCTTATCCTTGTCCCGACGGCGACGTGATCGCCTAGATGTGTCTTCGTCGCCCGAGTCGGATCTTGTCACCTCTTTTCTCTCATCGACAGGCTCGTCATCGTGTTTTCTTTCATGACGGCGACGTCTGTCACGTCTGCGGTCGCGAGCTTCACTGCCTTGAGACTCGACACTATGCTTGCGCTTGCGGCTATGAGAGCCGGATGCAGAATGCGAAGGCGAACGACCACGTTCTCTGTCGTCGCGGACAGGAGACTGGCTGCGTTCTCTCTGCGGCTGTGGTGATTGAGCAGGAAGAGATTGAGGTTGAGGAGTGGGTGTGTGATGAGCGTTTCTTCCACCTTGATAGCCACCTCTGCTATAGATGCCACTGTTGGGAAGACCTTCACGCATAGCCTTTGGACCCTTGGGAGCATCAATTGGCGGACCTTCTGTGGATCCTGCAACGACTGTGAAATCTTCAGGAGGTTGTGACATATGTCCATTGAAGCCGCCGTGCATGTTGGGATTGAAGCCACCTCGACCACGGAAGCCGCCTCTGCCTCTGTACCCGCCCCTTCCTCTTCCGCCAAATCCTCCGTTGAAGTTGTTTTGCGGGAAGAAGCCGTTCTGATTACCAAATGGCATCATCGGTGTCATGGCAGGGTTGAAACCACCCATAGCCATCATGGCTGGGTTGAAGGCATTGAGATCCATCATGTTTGCACCTGGATGTATGAGTGATGGTTTTCACAATCAATCACGTAACAAGCTTACCTTCATTGTTCGAATGCATGATCTGATTTCCTTCTTCGTCTTGCATTCCTTGCATCTCGTCACCATTCTCGAAACCTTGAGCTTCTGTTTGCTCTTCACCTTCAGGCATCTGTTCGTTAGTCTCCTCATTGGCGGTATCTGGCTGTTGCTCTAGGGCAGATGTCTCTTCTGCTGGCATCTGGGACGCGGGAGCTACAGATTGGGAGTTGCGTCTTTCAGCACCAGCCTCAGCAGACTCGGTACCGGCTTGAGAAGGACGACGATCGCCGTGTTCAGAATCCTGAGGATGAGAAGCGTCGTCTTGCTGGGCCTGAGGGTTAGATTGGTTAAATGAACCAGCATTTCCACCAACAAAGGCACCGCCGCCTCTCCCACGGCCAGCAAAACCACCACGCTGGTGGAAGCGATTCTGGTTCTGGTAGTTATTATGATTGGGGAACTGTTGATTGGCATAGCCTCCTTGGTGCATTTGGGGTTGATTATATCCAGCGTTGGGATAATAGCCAGCGCCAAAGTTTCCGCCCATTCCCTGCTGTCCATTCCAATTGCCACCGAAACCGCCACCAAAGCCCATTCCCATGTTCATACCACTCATGTCTTGCATGCCCATTGCGCCGGGGCCAAAGCCACCAAACATGGACATGGGATTCATCCCAGGCATGCCTGAGATGGTGTTAGCACGGTTCGAGAGCTGCTCAAGAATTGATAAACTCACCCATCATGCCCATCATCGGGTTGAAACCGTTGGCCATGTTCATCATAGGGTTAAATCCGTTAGCAGCGTTCCAGTCCATGTTCTGCATGTTGTTTTGGGTAGTGTCCTGGCCATTCTGGTCCTGTTGTTGGGTCTCGCTGTCCTCCGGTACATCCTTTTGGTCGCCTTCAGTGTTCTCTGGGTCGGCGCCTTCGATTGATTGCGCAACAGCGTCTTCCTCAGGTCCAGTTGTCTGCTCAGCTTGATCCGGATCCGTGACGTCTCCGGTCGCGGGTTGTTCAGAAACCTGCGGCAATGTCAGAATGCTGCAGTGATATCTAGAGCAATGAAATCTCACCTCTTCAACCTGAGCAAGTGGGTCGGTGGCCTCTGGCGCGGTCGCATCATCTGCGACATGTGCGGGAGCGGCGCCTTCTTCCTGGCTTATCTCAGCGAATACCTCGGCCTGGGCTTCCGACTCTTCTTGTAATTGTTCGGCAGGTGTCTCGGATGGTTGGATTGGCGTCTCTTCGGGCTCAGCGGCTGCTGCTGCGGCAGCCTCAGCAGCGGCAGCTCTCTTCTTCTCCTCGGCCTTGATGAAGGATCGGATGGTCATGCGCAATGACTTGTTGGGCTTGCACATGTCGGGGTCCAGAGGAGAGTGACTGCATACTGGGCAGGCTTCGGATAGAGTTGCCTGGCAATCTTGACAGATGGATGAGTCGCAGCATTGGAGCTTGAAGGCGTTGACAGCGAGCTTGCTGCATGTGGCGCATCGTAGCTTGATCGGAATGTCGGATGGAGTGAGTGAGCTGAGGAGCATGTGAGTGATTGCGCATGCTGGAAACATTTGGTTTAGTCTGACCTGGCGAAATCAATGGCCGCTTGGTCCTGGACGGCCGCCATGATGCCGACTCAGTTCACACGCCGATGTGAGGTAACCGGCCTGGTGAATAATGTCTGGTAGCCGGAGGTGGATGTTGCGATAATAATGCGCATCAAGTCTGTGAAATCAGCATCCAACTCTAGAATGACCAACGCGCAATCGCGGATGCTCCCGCTGCAAGAAACGAGGAAGCTTTACCGAGTGCCGCACGTGATAGTCTCTATTACTTGTTGTCTGTTTTTCTTCCATCTATGCTTCAATTGCCCTCGAAGATGACTGACTTGAGGTGATGGTCATTTCTGTGATCAGAGAGTTGTTCAGCGCATTACCACGTGTGTCAAGCGAACTCTTTCGGTCAAGCCACGAACTTCATCGCTCCTTCCTGTTCGAAGTGCTCGTCGAAAGTAAGACTCAAAAGAACATAATGACCGAGCTATCGACATGTAGTAGACTATTCTTCTCAAGTGAGGTGAAACCCGTTTGATTGTCCCTCTGGATTGAATCGATAGCATGAAATCAATGACCAAATCATCAACCTGATGAGCTTCATCGAACCTGCCATGTCGATCATCTCCACAAATGGAAGACCCTGAGAAGCATCAACTACATCACTGGTTCCTTCCAACAACCCACCCAACTCAACCTTTACAATTGCCCATATCACTTTCACTTCATGTATACACCGCAATCATGATATTAAACCAAATTTCATATCTGGATTGCATAGCTTTCCTCATCTTCCTTGCACCTCAATTGCTCATCAGAGTTGGACTAATAGAAACTGTCTCTTGCGTGGTAACAGCATTGCCATTCTTTTGTATGATTCTTCCCATCCACCCCCGTGTGCCCCCTGAAATCGAGTCACTTGGACTGACGAATATCTCCAGTATTCCAACTCCCCTACCAATTCATAAGAGAGCGTTTCCACACACCCCAATCCCAAAAATCCCCTTTCAACCAACACGCCACTCCCTTTCAAGATTTCGTCATCCGCTGCGTTCGCTATGCTTTCGCCAACATCCCAGCCAAGATTGGCAAAGTGTTCTTTTCAAAGGGCGTCGCATTGCCCTTTTTCTGGTTCCGTATGTTGAGACATGGGTATACGAAATCTGCTATTCCGTGGAAAGAGGTTAAGAAGGATGGGTTGCATGGTATCTGGATGATTTGTGATGAAGAGAAGAAACCGGATGTTGTGGTTTATTATTGTCACGGTGAGTCTTTTGATGAGATTGTTTGGGAGATGTGGGTTTACTGATGATGTACAGGTGGTGGATTTTCCATGGGCAGCAGTTTCTTCTATCTTGAGTTTCTACTTGCATGGGTCAGCATTCTCAAAGAATCTGGGTACTCCAATCCAGCTCTTTTTGCCCTGGAGTACACTCTGGTCCCGGAATCCACCTACCCAACTCAAGTCCACGAAACCCTTCTCGGCTACGAATACGTTCTGTCCAGAATCGAGGATTCGTCAAGGATAGTCGTAAGCGGCGACTCGGCAGGTGCAACACTAATGCTAAGTCTATTACTCTACATGTCTCAAGAGCCAAAGCTCAGGACCCAACTACCAGGCCTAGGGATCATGATCTCACCCTGGGCCGTCATCGTATCGCCAAAGAACAAAGACACACCTAGTGACTACCTCAACGCCGACTCCCTCCATCTCTACGGAAGCCAATATATCGGTTCCAAAGCCTCTGCCGACGACTCTTTGGTCTCGCCAGGAAAATGCAGAGATAGAGAGTGGTGGAGACGAGCATCCCCTAGTAAGGGCTGGTTCTTTATCTATGGTGCTGAAGAGGTGTTTGCACCCGAAACTAGAGAGTTAGTCGACTTCCTCACAGATGAGGTGAAGACGGAAGTGAGCGTGCATGAGGAGAAAGGATGGATTCATGCATGGCCTGTGGTAAAGCTTTTCTTATGTGATGGGCAGAAAGAGAGACAAAGTGGGCTTAGAAGTATGACCAAAGGTATGCGGAATAGACTGAAGTAGAGCGCGATATATAGAGATGAATATATAGATACGAATATACCTCCTGGAATGTTTGGTCTCTTTATCAAAATGCAGAGCGAAGCTGATGGAATCAACGTGAAGTGTAGGAGACGTGAAGAGAAAGGTAAACCAGAATGCTTGCTGAACTAAACAGAAATATGTAGTAAGAGGCAGACCAGACAAGGGAACAAAAAAATGCCATCTATACACAAAACCAAGCATGACCTTCGGTGACTGTCGTACTCTAAGCAATGAATGATTGGGTATCAGAGATTAAAAGTGAGCGTGATAACTCAGGCCGTAAATAAAAGAAATGCATGAGCTGAAACCATATGCGAATGCAAGAACAAAAGGGAAAAAAAGAACCGCTTACAACAACTTCACCAAGAGCCCGAGGGCGAAGCTCAAAGGAGGTCTCTCAACCTCTCTTGAAGAACTCCTTGAAACTCTTGCTTCGTTGCCTTCCAGTCTTGTTATGCCTGATATCTCCATCATCGCCAGAAAACACATTCTGCCTCTCCTGCTCTTCAATCCTGGCTCTCTCATCATCCAACTTCTTCTGTGTTTTCTTATCCACGGCCCATCCTCCCGTCTTCTCCACGTCCACACCTTCGTCTTCGGCAATAGTTTGAGGGTCGAAGATACGTTGACCTCTGGGTGCTCTTCCCGGTGAAGGGAAATCGGGCACAGGGACGGGCTCTTCTCCCTTCTTGGCAGCTTCCTGCTGTCTGCGCAGATTGAGACGGGGAGGAGGCGGTGCGCGCAGGGACTTTGAGCGAGAGGGTGCAAAGCCCGTGTTGGAGATGGTGTGTTCCTTGTGAGGTTCGCGGTCACGGGTGGACATTGCTCTTCCCAACGCCTGCTTCATCGACTTTGATCTAGACATGCCACCGCCAGATGTGGTCTTGCTACGTGCGGGCAGTTCGCTGGGTATTTGCTCGCGAACATGTCCGTTGTTTTGGGGAGAGGCGTTGCGGTTGTTGTGGTCTGTTAGGCCATTAGGAGGGCTGGTGCGGTGAATGCTATTCTTACGGCGAGCGGCGGCCATGTTTCCCATCTGAAGGACGCGGTTGCCTTCTTCGGTTTGGGTGAACTGGCGGGCGAGTGGGGTGATCTGGTCATCGCCCTCGTCGAATGAGTTGCGCGACATGATTGCGGTTGTTGTGTCGAGAGATGCGTGTGTGGTCGTTCGGTTTTCGAGATTCGGTCGAAAGAGAGAGAAAGATCAGAATGGTGCACCCAAATGTTGTTTTGCCCAAAGTCCTGAACCGTTTCGATGGCGTCAAATGCTGGGAACTATTTTTGTTGACTTTTGCGGAGAAACTGTTGATGTGGTTTGTTTGCCAACGGGTGACAACGGCGGTGTAAAAAGGCAGATAGTGCAAGCAAAAGATTTGTTGTAATTAAATTGTGTAGAGTCGATGGTTCCGCGGATGCCTCGTATGTTTGCTTCGTTAGGATGATGTCGAGAGAAAACAAGAACTTCGTATTGTTTTCCTGCAGGGCAACTTTAAAAAAGGGGGTCTGCTGCAGCTGCTTCACGCTTGATTTGATGCAAGTGACGGAGGGGGAAAGAAAGGTCCAGCGGGCGCATTCAGCGAGTCGGCGCTTTTTTGTGCTCTTCGACCTTTGCACCTTGCTCACTCTAATCCTGAAGATTGACACAAGATCAATCTGAAACACGAGTTTGACGAGACTCTTCTCAAGGGGCCGCGCGTTAATTGCAGCTCCATTCTGGCAAAGATGTTCGAGGCCCTCTTCATATCACTGCCCTTCTCGATCATGCAAACATCGTCGCTGCTTTGCTGTCGTCCAGCTGTTGGTTCAAGGTCCATCTTTTCCTTCGTATCCTGACGTGGTGGATCTTGTACGTACTGCGGCGCAGTGCTTGGACTGCCGCTAAAAGCCAAAAAATGCTTCAGCCTCTGTCGTTGGTGGCTGACTTCGGCCTCGCTCCCCACACACGCTAGACCGTGTCCTTGGCCCGACTTTTAAGATGAGGGCCGTCCTTGTTTGTGGGTGTGGATCATGGAGAGGGTGGCCTAAGGCATCATAACTATAACAGAGTCTTGTTACAGTCGTTGATTTGTGGTTCAAGCGATCGCAAGATGGCTCAAGAAAGGCGGAATCCAGGAGCGGCTCCAAGCGAACATGAGCGTCTCAGGAGTGTCCTCGCAATTCTGGTCGTGGTGAGAAGTACATGACTCAAGATGTATAGGTAGACGATACAGCTTATTGAATGCCTATAAGAATATATTGGTCTGCAATCCTGACATCGAAACGAAGATGAGGAAAATTTGTTCACCACGAGAAAGGTCGACAGTTAGCACGTGGCTCGATATCGAATCTGCGGAACCGCCAATAAGTCATCGCCAACGCAACGAAACGCGAGTGCGTGTGGCGAATGTAGCCTAGACAGGACCCAGATAGTCTGAACCTTTAACAAGGTCAATGTTAAAGGTTTGCTAGCAGAATAAAAGCACAATGGAAGTGATAATTGCATGTCAACATGGTCGTACTACCCACCCTGACCACCACACAGTCCACAGCATCCACGCAAAGGAGGGAGTCTATGGGGACGAGCTCGACAATTGATCGTTCGTTCCCATACTGTACAGGCTTAGAAACAACACATGAAAGGGATCTGAACGGCCAACAAGTAGTAGATGTAATAAAGAGACAAAATTTCAGATTCGCTAAATCTTGGGGATATCTAGAACAGCACAAAAACTAAACCGACCATAGCATCATATCTTGACATATACTCTTTTTACAAGCTTGCTCTCTCGGCACCACCGACCTTCTTGGATGTGAAGGTTGAGAAGTAGTTGTTAAGAGCATCGACAGTGCCAGTGCCCTCGACAAGCTTGACAACACAGCCAACATATCCGTCAGGACGGACAACAACGACACCACCCTCTTCTTGCGACAGACCCATCTTTGCGTGAGCGGCTGCCTTGGCATCAGGTACCTTCTGGTCCCAGACATCATCAGCATATACGTGGTCGAAGTAGCGAGACAGGATTTCGGGAAGCAATGATCTGATCTCGATCTGAGGGCGCTTGGCGTTGAAGATGGTGTTGATGGTGAAGAAGAGACTGTGAGGGTTGTGCTTCTCGTGGTAGGAGACTTGGTCGAGGCTGGGGTGACCAAAGGCGCTGTAGAAGGAGTTCTTCTTGGACAGGCCGGCTGCGAAGTCTGAGATGGCGCGCTTGGTCTTGCTGGGCTCACCACCGAAGAGGTAGATGCGCCAGCTGCCGTTGAGGGGAATTTCTTGCTCGAGGTGGACGACGTTGGCATCTGCTACTCTTGTGACAGTGGCGTTTGTGAGAATGCGTCCAGTGCGTTGAGTGGTGGTACCGGCCTCCTTGGAGAGGAACAGGGGAGACTGTGCGGGGTGGTCCTTCGACCAGTTGAAGATGTTGGGGTTGTAAGCGACACCGTAGCCTGAAGTGAACTCGCAAGACGACTTGAACATCTTGATGAACTCATTATCCTCGACCTGGTTCTCGCCGGTTTGTTGTGATGCTTTGCTGACCTCGCCGGCGCTGGGCTGACGCTGTGAGAACAGCTTGGCGTATTGGTTATCGAAGTTGAGAAGGTTCTCAGCGATCAACTTTCGCTCCACCTCGTAAGACTTGAGGATAGAACGGTCTGCGAAGCCGCTCTCGACGTGGTGAATCTTCCAAGCCAAGTTTTGAGCGTCCAAGAAGGCCGTGTTCATACCCTGACCAGCCTTAGGAGAGTGAGTGTGGCAGCAGTCACCGCCCATGAAGACACGCTCGTCAAGAGTGTAGCGGTCGGCGATACCCTGTCCGATGGGGTAGACCGAGAACCACTCAACACGGTCCCATTCGATCTCATAAGGCTTCATGATCTTCTTGGCTGCCTCCTGAACCTCTTCCGTTGTTGCTTGCTTGCGGGGGTTCCAGTCTTTGTCCGTCGAGGAAGCGATCTGGATGTACAGACGAACCATGTTGTCCTCGCGAGGAATGACCATGATTGAGCCAGCATCGGAGTGAATTGTGCACTTCATCTTGATATCGGGGAAGTTGGTACGGACGACACCGTCCATGACACCCCAAACATGTGTGATGGGGTCCTTGTGTGTGATGCCGACACCAAGCTGCTCGCGGATAAAGCTACGAGCTCCCTCGCCACTGAACAGGTACTTGGCTCTGACCATCTCTTTTTCGTCACCATCGACGTGTCCAATGTTGACCTCGACCGGGTATTCCTTGTCCAGGCCATCATTCTTGAAACCGGTGATTCTCCAAGGTCTTTGAACCTGAACGTTGTACTTCTCCATGTCGGCAATGAATACGCGCTCAATCAGACCTTGATGAAGCAGAGTGGTGAAAGGGTAGCGAGCATCGAGGAAGCTAGGACACGATGCCCACGTGCCAGTGCGGTGGATGCCTTTGCTTTGCTCTGAAGGGTCCCAGAAGGCGACTTCGTAAACTTTGGCAGGCTCGTGAGCCATGATAGCGCGCTTCAGACCCATGTTTCGGAGGAGGTCGAGTGATCGTGGTTGGATGCCGTCTGCTCTTCCGGTGACTGTGGGCTCGGGTCGCATGTCGATGTGCTTGATTTTGTAACCCCATCTTGCAAGGCAGGTCGATAGTAGGAGACCGACAGGGCCAGCTCCTACGATCACGATGTCGTACTTCTCAGTAGGCATGATGATGGTGTATTATGTATATGGGTAGGAAAAGAAGGATAGGCTCGGAGCCAGAGGATATCGTGTTAGTCGAGAGGAAGTTGGGTAGGTGATGGCTGTTAAGACGATGGCGATCACATAGCTTATGTATGGATGCTGACTTGCCTGTGTACTTAGCTACGGCAGAGCTCTATAACATTTTCGGCTGCCTGGCTGCTCCCGAATTCAAGACAGACCTCTGCCGCAAAAGGGCAACATGACATTTGCGGGGCCTCCATTCCCCAAACCACCAATCGTAATCATTCCTGGGGTCAATCTAGAGCCAAGCTAGAGCGATTTGGTGGACCGAAATCGAGTCCTCGTTCTGCCGTTGGTCGTGATCCGGCAGAGCCGCGGCCGGCACAAGTCGAAGTGCTTTTCGGGAGTCTGTCGACATCTCGAGTCGAGGCCTGTTGATTAGTCAGCCGGGACCTCCACATTCCCCATGATCGCAGTACCCCGCGTTTACCTCCATGATTCCATCTCTCGTTAGACTCGTTCTCGGTGCGAGTGTGATCCGTCTTCCTTTCTCTGTTTCCTGCATCACTGGAGGTTTCTCGTTGGTCAGATGAGCTTTGACTAGCCTGATATGGTGTACCTCAGGGTTCGGCATGAGTTCCCCCATCTTCCAAAGCTTATACAGACGTCAAATCATCGTCCTGAGCAGGGCTGCTCGTTGAACTTTCCGAAGTGATACACAGTAGAGAGGTCATATAATTAGAGGACACCCGTCCACATCTCGTTGCTTCGACTTGACCAATCTTGACAAAATGCCTGCAATCCAATCCCCGACCATCCCGCTTATAGGACAAGCCTCTAACGTTGTTCTGCTATCATTCTTCCTCACAGCTTGTGTATCGGCGTACGTGGTATACCAAAGATTCTTCCATCCTCTCGCATCTGTTCCCGGACCGTTCTGGGCCAGCCTTTCTCGATTATGGATCACGAAGCACAGCTGGGACGGCGACATGCATAGAACCATGATCGCTTTACACGAAAAGCACGGCCCTATCGTTCGCAATGGCCCCAACGAAGTCAGCATAGCGGACCTTTCAGCCATCAAGACCATTTACGGCGCTGGTACCAAGTTTCGTAAGAGTGACTGGTATTCAGTGTGGCAAGGCCACCGCAAGTTTGATTTGTTCGCCGAGAAGGATGAGAAGCTGCATGGCAAGCAGAGAAGCTTGATCAGCTCAGCATACTCGATGACAAGCTTGAAGGATCTGGAGCCGTACGTCGACGACAGCGTGAAGAGGTTCTTGAATGCAATGAGCGAACGCCAGAATCAAGTTGTCGACATGGGCAAATGGGCACAGCTCTTTGCTTTCGGTAGGCAGAATATTCATCTACGTTATACTTACCTGACTAATCGGTCGCAAAGATGTTATTGGAGAGATTACCTTTTCGAAGAGCTTCGGCTTCATGGATGCTCAGGCCGACGATGGATCCTTCGCACAAATTGAAGGCGCTCTACAGTCTGCCGCATGGATCGGACAAGTCCCATGGCTTTATTGGCTTCATGACCGCCTGATGCCCATCATCGGCAATCGTCTTGCTCTTAACAATCGCCATGGATCTCTTCGTACCCTGGCCGCCAAAGAGATTTCCGCCAGGATGGACCGTGGAAGCGAGCGCAAAGACATCCTCTCAAAGCTGCACAAAGCCCAGAGCGACAAGCCTGGCGAACTCGACGACAATGCTGTCATCAGCATGGCGACCTCAAACATCTTCGCTGGTAGCGATACTACTGCGATCTCCACTCGTGCCATCATCTACTACCTGCTCAAGAACCCGCAGTACAAGCAAAGACTGATCGAGGAGATTGACGATTTCAGAAGGCAAGGAAAGCTTAGCAACCCCGTCAAGCTGGCAGAGGCAGATGCCATGCCGTACTTGCAGGCCGTCATGTATGAGGCGCTACGCTGTCACCCAGCAGTGGGCATGAGCTTGCCTCGAGTGACTCCAGCTGGCGGCGCCACCATTGCCAACACTTTTATTCCAGGCGGAGTATGTTCCTCGAGCTTTGACTCTGGACAGCTAAGCTGACATTACTGCAGACCGTCGTTGGTGCTAATCCGTGGGTGATCCATCGAAACAAAGAAGTTTACGGCGAAGATGTCGAGGACTTCCGCCCGGATCGTTGGCTGAAGGAGGATACCGGAGATATGCGTAAGTCGATTCGAGACAGCAAGTGGTGACCATACTGATGTTGCCAGGTCGTTTCTTCTTCACGTTCGGTTCAGGTGCTCGGATGTGCCTTGGAAGGAGTAAGTGATTGTTGTTGCAAAGAGTCCTGGTTCGTCACTGACCATGTCCGCTTCAGATATCAGCTGGATGGAGATGTCCAAGCTGATACCGACCCTGTTCCTCCACTATAACATTGAGCTCGCCGATCAGAACGCAGAGTGGAAAGAGACGTGCTTGTGAGTCAATTGGTCTTTGTATCGCTCGACCGTCGTGCTAATCATCATTCTACAGCTGGTTCGTGATGCAGCAAGGTGTGAACGTGAGACTCGTCAAGCGTAATGTGCCGTCGTAGAGCTACGTTTGACCTACAGCGCTCTCTCGTTTCAAGATGCTGCGTTAAATCGCTGAGATGTGTCGGACGGACTGAGCTATGAACAGAGGATGATGGCCGAGGATCCTCTGGCGAACGGAGCTATTGACGACGGTTCGGGGGTGTACTTCTAGCTCTGAGGACATTGTATCGTCTGTAGCTGATAGCACTTACCTTATGGCCGAAGGTCGACACCCTTCGGCATGTGTAGTAAGTAGATGTTAATGGTCCCAATGGTCACTTTACACGAGGCACTCTTATCGAAACCAGGCACTGCGACTTACTCCAAGGCGATGAACAACCCGATGTCGACCATCGAGAAGACCCTGCCGTCGACGATGTCATCATCATGTGATTGGACGGAGGCTCGTCGAACAACGAACAAGTGAAAGTCTGGGCGTTCAGCGACTGTCGAGGCAAGCTTGGACCGTCTATACCAACCATCCAAGCTCTCCGTCTTCCTCTCACATCCACCCACTCTCCTCTTTTCACACCCATCTTTTCTCACAACCTGCACACGCATCCCTCGTCTGCAACCAACCCCAAACATCACACAAACCTTCTTCACCCTTCTTCTTATCAAACATCTCAATCATTCAAGATGCCTACCCACACTCCCAAGAACCCCTCCACCAGCTCGAAGTGCACCACCTTCAGCGACATCATCAACGCACTTGATGAGTCTTACGACCGCATCAGCAGAATGAGCGCCAACGACCTCGAGCAGGAGCGCGTTGACAGCCTCAACTCCCTCGCTACTCAGAAGTCCAAGGAGATGCCCCGTCTCACTGCCTTCGACGTGAAGAAGTACTTGCCCGAATACAAGTCTGGCAACATCACTCTCCTTCAGATCCAAGTCGCCGCCAACGCCCGCAAGCTGCCTGAGGACCACATTGCCGACTACTACCGCGTCAACGGCAGTAAGTTTTTGAGATCTTCGCTTCCTTGCTCGATACTGATGATCGTTCACAGCTCCTAACGGCCCTTGGTACGGCACCGGCAAGTGCACCTACCCTCCTTACGCTGGCCCTCAGAAGCGCAAGCGTGACGTTATCATCGACAACCTCGACGATGCCGTCAAGAAGGTCAAGAACGTCTTTGGCAAGTGAACTTGGAACCCAAGCGTACGTGTTGAGTGCCCTTTTCAACGTGTCATGGGCGTGTTTTCTGACGTGTTATGCCTGCAGCATCGACCCGCACATTGAGACTTTGAGCTTTCATCATCGTCATCAACCAAGATCGGTCTCTCATTTGCTACGCATGATGCCATGAGCAATGATATTGTTATGAAGTATACGAGGGCATGAGAAATCGCTGCCGCGCAGCTGGTTGTTGTTTTTTCGTTGTTTTTTCTCTGGAGTTTATCGCATGATACCCGACCCACGCCAGTCTGGCTTTATTCGTATTTACAGTTTTCGCTGCTTGACTTGTGCCTTCCTCTTCTTGTGTCTTGTGCCTGTGATCAATTCGTGGACATGCTGTCAAGATGCAAGATGCCTTTCAGAACACTGCGAATTTCCGTCGAGATACGAGAGTCGAGGAGTTGCAAAGCATCATCTCTCTGGACCCATAGAGAGAATTCAACTCAATCGTGCATTTCTGCTGCTTCGGGTTGGCAGGTACATGCATGTGCGGTCGCCTCCCGTTCAGGCGCTAGGTGTTGTCGTCGCTCCTGCCTCCTCGACTTCTTGAGCCTGACCCGAGTTGCACTTTTCGCGCGCCCTCCTCTTCTCGCTCTCATCACACCACCACTGCACCAAAAGTATGTCGTGCATCTCTGCAGATGATACGAGCCATACTAACAGCGATAGAAGCAATGACCAAAGAAGAGAAGCCCGGTCCCGGTCTGGCCAACCGCTGGGCCAACGAACACGACCAAAGCCCCGAGAAGAAGCTCTCCGGCCTGGCCAGCCGAGCATGGGGGCTCGAGTCTCACAACAAGAGGAAGCAGCTGCAGATGTGGCTTGCCGTAAGTGGATCCGTGGGATTTCTCAGGGTGCTATTGCTAACAGGGAGGACAGAAGATGGATGAGGAGAGACAGGGTCGTATGAGCAAGGGCGACACTGGCGACGAGCAAGAGGTATGTGATACTGATGTTCTCATCCCCCGACAGGCTCGGGGTGGTATACTGATTGTTGAGTAGCAGCAGCAGCAACACCAACAACAGCAGCAGCAGCAGCCACGTCGCCCTTGGATGGCCTCTGGCCTCACACGCCTCGTGGGCAACATCAAGCCCGGCAGCAAGGTCCAGAAGAAGGACGAGGAGAAGAAGGAGGCCGTCAAGGCAGAGAGGGAGAACAAGGAACACTCCTAGATAGAAGAATACCATTGGAACAACTTGCTGCACTGCTCCCGTTGTGCTGTGCCCCGTATCTTGTGCGTGAATGGCGAGAGGCTCAACCCCTCCAGAAGATGGTTCAGACATCTCCAGTGGACACTCAAAGCAAACTCGATTCATTCGTGCCTTTTGACAATGAGCTACGAGAATGGTGGATAACAAGGGTTGGTTGGCTCTCGGCAAGCTTCTCACTACCTCTTTGAAACATCTCGACCATCCCACTAATTTTCATGCACTCTTCTAGCGCATCAGAACGTGGAGCGTGTCTTCGGAGACGAGGTTCTCTGAGCCCTGGTGAGAGAGGAAGACGCATCCTTCCATCGCGCGATTTGGCCGACGAAAGGAATCGCTTCTTATCTGCCCGGCTTGCTCGAGAAACGGACTGAGTTTGTGTCTTCCTGCCTTCGACCTTGCAACACCGCCGCAAGGCGCACCAAAGATGCTCGAGCATCAGGAATAGAAGACAACGTCACGTCCGTCTTCGACAAACTTGCAGCTTCTCGTTTCTCACACGTCTTCCATCACGACTTGCTTTCTCTCGACATCAATTTCCACACGGAAGACGGCACATTGGATCAACGACGTTTCTGACGGACAAATGACTCGGTTCCGCTCCAGGTCGATAGCTTGTGACGAAAAACCCTCTCGGGTCTTCCAAAACGACTGTACAGACAAGCTCTGCGAATATGCGCTCTTGCGATGGCCTGGTCGAAAAGAGCCAACTGCCACCGAACGATGAGCGCTTGATTGTTCTGAGCAGGAAGAACAGATTTAAGTTGCCCAGTTCCAGAAGACCTCTGATCGACATGGCTTGTGTCAACTACGACCCCGTCCAAATGACCAGAAAGAGAATGCCTGGCCGGCTCCGAAATAAAATGACCGCTTCGACCTCGTACAATCAGGCAAGCCTGAGGACTCCTCTTTGATATTCCTTGGACTGTCGTACATCCATTGAATGCGAAACAGTCAATCAGCATACTCTGTCCTGGAAGCGTGCTTTGACTACTCTTCAACAAAGACAATGCAAGGAATGAAGAACGCTTGTCAAAGCTTTGTTCCGTTCACTCCGTGACCTCGGTCGCGCCACCTCTACAGACATCGAGGAATGCGATGGTGAGCTCTTTGTACGAGTTCGCCCACGAGGCCACGTCTGCGGGGTCGAGATGGTCACGTTCAGCGAGTACTGCGCTGAGGCATACTACGACACCGGATACTCAACACACAACTGGTGACAAAATCCAAGAGGCCAGAAATGGGGCAAACACATCTTTCCAGAAATCAACCCGACGAATTCGTATGTCAACTTCGGCAATACTGGAGACGTCGCCATGGCTGGGACTTCAGAAGCCACTTGAGAGCTTCGAAGGGCAGATCGTCCATTCTGCCGGACCCCAAAGCGCCGCGGGAGATCGAATTCTATATGCTGAATGCCGGGTTTCGAACGGTGACAGCCTTCCAGCTTGGAGAGAGTAATTACCAAACATTGGCTGTTGCAATTGACTGCAAGTTTTGGCTACATGAGCCCCAATGCAAGCTGCAGAACGCTTCTAGGATTCCAGAACGTGGCCATCCTAGATTGCATCCATGGGAGTACAGAAAGAGTCTGCCGGTTGACTGAATCATGCGACTGCCGCAGTCCCTGATCTTGGGCCAATGGAGAAGCACTTCAACAGTACCTGCTTCAAGCCAGTGAGCTTCTGGATCTTGCTGTTCGCTGGAACTCTTGATGGGTCCAGGTTGCGAACGGACGAGAGATTCAGATAGGATGCATGGCCAGCTTCACCCGACCGGATAATATCTGCCAGTCGAACGTCCGCTCAATAGCCTTGCGCAAGCGCAAGCGCATCCTGTCAGGGGCTTCATATAGCGACATCTGTAACGGCAGACTCATCGGGCATCAATGCATTCTAAGCTTGAGTCCGGACATCTCAAAATAGTCTGTGTGATGTCTGCTCGACTCTGTAGACGTTTGCTGTTTCGAAACTGGTTCATCTCATCCAGGACCACGCGGGACCGTTGAACCCTGATGACGGCGAACCTGTGGAGGAGGGACGATAGGTATTGTATCTCGGGGACCGATATCCATCTGTCTCTTCATCCGTGGACTCGGCGCCGGACCATCGTGTCACCCTGTCCTCGGATGTTTCAAGTCTTCTTTAGATTGGGAGAAAATTTCTGGAAGAATTTGCGATGCGCCTTCCATCTATTCTGAGGCCGCTAAACGTCATGCCTTGAGGCTCAGCTTGGCAGAGCGTGGGTTGCGCGTGTCGTCCAGGAGATATAGATTGAAGCCTGTAGAGCGATGGGCTTCAATAGGAGTGAGGCTATGATGACGCTTGCAAAGATGGTCGCGCGGGTCGAGATAGCACGTATCCAAGATGCAGGAGAGATTGGGCATCCCTTCGAACCCCTTCGTGGAAATGAGACAGAGGGATGGCTCTCGATGACGGTTTGCAGCGGAAGCGGGGAAAGCTCATCGGACCGAACCTTTTAGTCTGGATGGATCAGCAGGAGGTTTAAACAATCATGTTTACCATCGTCGTCGTCGTCTTCTTTGCCCAAGAAACAGACATCTCCGTTCAGCGCATTCATTGAATCATGGACGACCTTGGACGGCCAATCCGGCGTCAAGCGTCGTCCTCGAGAAGGTCATCGACTCAGAGGATCAGACCGCGTGCCCGAGCATCGAATCAATCACTCCAGAGTGCAGGCCGACCACAAGAGAACACGACTTTCACATCCTTCGAACCCTTTTCGCCGCCAAACAATATCACTTCGAGCTACAATAGCAATGCAAGCACTACGGCGAACGGCTTGTCTGTCATGAATGGCAATGGCAGCAATCACGGCAGCCGAGACGACGCCTCAATTCGGTCATACTCGTCCAGCAAACGGTCCCGTTCCATTTACGCTCCAGATAGGCAAAACTCTCTCGCCGAAGACATCTACGGCGAAGTCGCTGCCAGTTCAGGAAATGAGACTGAGGCCGAAGCTGCTTCTGGCTCCGAGCAGGACACACGACCACTCGATCAAGTCTCGGCCGCCTCGCATTCCCTGATCAACGTTCTCAACATGGCTCCCAAGGACGAATCACGCCCACCGCTCTTCAACGACGTCAACGATCAGCTCAACAATCCGCAAGTACTACAAAATGCAGACGACAAGACCGTCGTAGCATACGTCAAGCGTCAAGGTGGCGCAGGCAAGGTCATCCGAAGACTGGCCAAGGACGTTAGCGACCGCGATGCTGAGATCTCGAGGCTTCGCAGAAAAGTAGAGGATTTTGGTACACTGTTCAAGGACCATCTCATGGCTGTCCATGAGATGTCGCGATTGGAAGCCGACCGGACGGTGCGGGATTCGCCCGTCTTTGCGAAGGCCGCTACGAACGACTTGAAAGAAGAGCTGGAATCTGCTTCATCGGACAATCTGTTTGGCGAGGCTCAAGCCACTCTTTCGACCGACTCGCTCACAGTCACTGCAAACTCGCAAGACTCTGTTCCGCCTTTCGTAAGAAAGGATACCTCGGCTAGTCCCAGTTTTCCCTCTGGATCTTCCACTATTCGTGCTCCTCGCCATTCTGGTACGAACTTGAAGGTCGATACGTGAGTTTTTGCAACCGAGCATTCCTTCTCTTCCCATACTAACAACATCACAGCAACAGGATGCCCAAGCAACGAGGTGGTCTATTCAACCTTTTCGGTGGTCAAGGCTCACTACGTCAGCCTACAAAACAACAAAACCGGCATTCAATTGCTTCCATGCTGGACCCTAGGATGCTGGGTATTCGCAGTCCGAGTGTCGCCCAGTCCACCCGCTCGAATTCAATGTCATCATACAAGCCTCTTGAGATGGAACAAAAAATCGAGAACGAGGATCTACCGCCACCTTTGCTTGATATGAAAGTCATCAAGATCATCTTCCGGGCTTTCATCGCTGACAATTATGGTTTCATCATCGACGGACCTCGTGTCCAGCAGTGGCTCTGGTCCTTGGAGAGGCATCGATATGTGCCCAAAAGTCGCACTACCTCCATTGTCACTCGCGCTACTTCTGGTACACGTTCAGCTTCTATCACTTCTATCGAAGAAGGAGATGATGAAGAGGCTACTGACATAGCAGCTCAAGAAGATGCCCAGAACGATGGCAACGCTGAGACCAATGAGGAATCTCGTCCATGGCATGAGTTCCTCACACTCGAAGTCACTAAGCAAGCTCTGCTTTCTCGTCTTCCAATCCAACTGCATGGACCCAAAATGACCGACAGTGCTAGTATCTCATCGGTCGACACTGATGATGGAATGCCACGTTTGGAGCAGCTTTGTGATCCTGCAGACTTTACTACCCATGCGGAGCGTCTACGTGATGAGATTTCGGTCGAGTACACCCAACTCCAAGTTGCCAGAGATCAAGCCTACGACAGACTGATGGCCAAGGTGGAAGAGCCGAAGCTTGCTAGCAACAGATTCTCGCGCATCTTTACCAACACGACAGAAACAGTACCCAAGAATCGTGTTGAGGCCATGGGCACCAGTACTGTAGGCATTGCTAATCTTGCACAATCTGGCGTCAGTGGTCCTTTCGTCAAGTTTGTTCTTGACGGTATTCCGATGAAGACGCGTGCCAAGATCTGGCTGGAAAGTGCACAATCGAGCATTCACTATTCGCCCGAGGACTTCACCATGTTGGCGACCGAATATCACACTCATCCTGATGATCAACGATATCTGCACGACATTGAGATGGACACCCCACGCACTCTGACCAACAATGTATACTTTCGCAAAGAGAAGAATCAGGATGCGCTAGCCCTGCTACTCGGTTGTTTCGCCATAAGAAACAAGGACATCGGATACTGTCAAGGCTTCAACATTATTGCTGGCTATCTTCTACTCGCCATGCCGACTACTGAGCAAGCCTTCTGGGTCTTCTGCTTCCTCATCGAGAAAGTGTTGCCTGCATCATACTTCACAGCCGAACACGATTGGCAAGGTCCGCGTGCTGATACCATTGTACTACGTCACTACATCCGCACATTACTCCCTCGTCTGGGCACTCATCTCGATGAGCTCGACGTCCTGGATGAGCAGACAGTGCCGATAAACTGGTTCCTAACAGCCTTCGCTTCCACTCTATCAGTAGAGGCACTGTTCCGTGTCTGGGATGTTGTACTAGGCATTCCTGGACAGAACCAGCAAGTCTTCCTTCTGCATGTGGCTATCGCACTTCTGAAGCTCAATGAAGACGAACTGTTGAAGTTGGACTCGGCTGCTGCAGTGTACGATTACATGGACCGAAAGATGGCAAGAGGTGTCGTCACTATTGACGGATTGATCCAAGCATCTTCGCGTCTCGGACCAATTGTCACGGCAAAGAGTGTGGAGAAGAGGAGAGCCGAAGCTGCTAAGACGTTGTAGGCGCTACTCGACGAAGGTTACTGTTGAGGCCTTTGGGCGAGGTTGTTTGCCAGAGAAGACGGAGGTTGCATTTCGCTGCTTTTGCTGTTGCTTTTTTATTCGCTAGATACCCCCCTGTCCTCCCATTTTCGGATCAAAAATGCTATATTGTTCGTTTCTTGCTTCTTGAGTGTCTCGCAGTGAGCCATTTTTAAAGTGCACTGATTTCTTGAACGACGATGATATGACACTCGGCCAGGATAGGTACACCATAAAAATTAATGTCTGAGACAAACGGAAGAATGATATACAAGTTCTGGTATCTTTTACAACAAAATAAAATCAGGGAGTAGGAACAGCAGCAGCGGCGGGTGCTTCGGTGCCGCTTCCGACGCCGGGTGCTACAACAGGAGGCATGAAGAGGGGAAGATATGCGACTGCAGTTGACATGACTATTTCCAATGTTAGCAAGGAGATGACGAGGGAAGAAATCAGAATTACTTACGAGCCATGCCGACGGTCATGTATCCGGGTGTCGAGCCGTTCTTTGCGGACTCGGGGGTCTCTGATAGCCAGTTCTGAACAGCGAAGATGACAGCAACCCATCCAATCATCCTGAAGAGGGGGCCATGTCAGTGTCAGATTCACTTCGAGGAGAACTTCTTTCAGATTGATGTTGTCGGTAATCCTTACTTGTTTCTGGTGAAGATCTGGCCTCTTGTCAGTAGAGTCATGTGACTAGGTGATTGAAAAGTGTACTCACAGCGGCCATGGGAAGAGTGCTTCCGAAGACAGCTATAGTTACGCAAGTCAGATGACGTTTCGCATGTTTGTAATTGGATTATATGTACCAGTGACATCGCCATCACTCTTTGCGCTGGCTGGTTCAGCATAGGGGACGACTGTCGCGTGGTCAGACTTGAATCCGCAGATGATGATGAAGATGGGTCGAACCGAGGTCGCCTCTGCGCATGTCCTTCTTTGAAACCATTGTAAATGTAGAATTTGGATGGAGGAATATATCAAAGCGACACTATTCACATCTAGAGAGGTCGGCGATGGTGAGGTCTGGCTGTCGTCGGTCCTTCCACAGCGGCAGATTGTCGGAGGTAATAGTTGGCTAGCGCCGATTGGTCAGAAACAGCAGCAGCGTCGTCACAGACAAAGAGACAAACGCGCATGGAAGGGAAAGAGCAGCCAGTCGCTTTCAGCTTCTTTGTTCCCTATCTCTCAATGCGTCTTGCGAGAACAAGAGAACAGCTAGCTACCTCATTCGGAAGATAATAATCTTCACAAGCAGAAAACCGCAAGGTGAAATCGTGGTCATCGATCACTCAGCGGGACTCCCTTGAGCTTCCGCCGACTTTTGGCGCCTTGACCACTTGAGTCTTTCATCGTCGTCAACCAGTTGCTGCTCATCACCGCTCTGCATTCTGCGCTGCTGCCATCCTCTCGCAATCTGGCTCCCTTCACGCGTCCAACTCCTCGACAAGCAGCGCACCTTTGTTGGCCGTAGTACGTCAGTCCAAATTGACGTGCGGCGACCATCCACATCTCGTCAACCGCCGGCATGATGAACCATCATCTGCCGGCAGGGCCATCGCATATTCCGCAAACCGCTCTGCCTGCTCACTCTTCTCCCATGCAACAACACCACAGTCAATCGCGCCGCCAGCAGGAATACCACCACCAGTTCCACCAGCAACAGGTTGCCCACAACCCTTACGCTCAGCAGTATGCTCACCACCCGGGCGCCCAGGCCTACTACGGCCATCCCGGCGCGCACATGGGCTACGCTCCGCAACAGCGTTGGATGCCCCCGGCTTATGGCTACCCAATGCACCAACACCATCAGCATCAGTACCAGCAACATCAACAGCCGCAGTATCCTCCGCGCTCGCCTGTAGTCGTTAGCTCGCAACCGCAGATGGCTGGCATGCCTCAGCCCGTCACGCGACAGACGAGCATGCCCTACATGGCCCCTCCTGCGCCCGCTCCGTCTCAATCGCCCCTGCATCAGCTTCCCGTTGCTCAATCGCCTCTGTACCATGCTCCGCCGACACCCGCCACTTCGATTCCTCAGTCCTTGCCTTCGCCTCGTCCGGCCTCGGTACAGACCTCAACACCATCTCTTCCCGCTTCACGCAGGTCGTCCGCCGCTCAGCCTCTGCCTGCCATACGCCGCATGCCTTTCTACCCCGACGTAAGTTCTCTAGTCTGTCATCCTTCCCGCTCACTGCTCACCCCGCGTAGCTACCCTGGTACTCGGTCACCGACGAACCCTTTCCTGCGAAGGCATCCAAGCGTAGAAGGAAGAGACAGGATCTGACAGCCAGTAACGATGCCGTTACTTTGCCATCACGAGGTGGCGCTCCTGCGACCGAAGCTGCCGCCGATGTGGACCAATCTGACGTTTCGACTGTGGCCGCCCCTTCCCAGCTTCCGTCGGCTCAAGAAACTCCCGCAACATCTCAAGCTCCATCTGAAGCCGATGTGAGCGTAGCTGCTCCTTCGCCAGCTCCCGCAGAATCTTCCAAACCTGCAACCCTCCAGGGCCAGGCCAAGAAAGATGCAAGACCGGCTATTCCTATCGTACCTGCTGTTCCCGCCGCCAGACCGAAGACCGCCTCGTCTGAGACTGTGCCCACTCCTGCCAGCACCACTGAGCAGTCCGCACCTGCCAATGCTCAAGCTGACGCACCCGCCGAAGGAAACCCTGCTGAGCCTGCCACTCCCGCACCTAAGGCTGCACCGAAGTCATGGGCAGATCTGATGCGCTCGAAGAATTCAGCAGCAGCTGCTGCCGCGACTGCATCTACCGTTGCAGTGAACGGTGCCTCCCCGACTAATGGTGCACCTCCTTCAAGAGCCAGCACCCTTGCTGGCGCTCTCAAGCAGTTCAATGTTGACGACAATGACAAGATTGCCTTTTTGGAGCCCAGGGGACTTGTAAATACTGGTAACATGTGCTATATGAACTCGGTACGTTGGGCTTCAAATCCTGGTACAGAGTGCCTTACTAATCTCTTCAGATTCTTCAAATACTTGTATACTGTATGCCTTTTTACAACTTCCTGGATCAGGTCAGCAAGAGAGCTGCTCATTCTTTCAAGAGTGATACTCCTCTTGTCGACGCTATGTGAGTTTGGTCTGCTTGGATCACAGGAGATGATACTGACTATCATAGGATTATGTTCATGAGAGAGTTCAAGACGATTGACAGCGCAGAGTCTGCTGAGAAGCTTCGCATGCGCCTTAAGGACCAGGAACTGGAACAGTACGGTGATCCCATTACGCCTGAATATGTTTACGATACGATCAAGCAGCTGCCTCGCTTTTCATCCATGAGACGTGGTCACCAGCAAGATGCCGAGGAGTTCCTTGGTTTCTTGCTTGATGGTATCCACGATGAGTGTATGACTGTGATGCGCAAGGCCGGAGTGGATTCGGACGAATCCGCGCAGCCCGCCTCGCCTTCTGGCAACCCTTCAGGAGCTAACACTGATGCTGGCTGGCTCGAGGTCGGCCCCAAGCAGAAACAATCTGTCACCCGTCAGAGTGGCGAGTCCTTGCCTACTCCTATCACTCGCATTTTTGGAGGATCCCTTCGCTCGGAGCTTCGTGTTCCTGGCCTGAAGAACTCAGTCACCATGGAACCCTACCAGCCTTTGCAATTGGACATCGGTGCTCCGGACGTCAACAACATCATCCAAGCATTGAAGGCCATCACAAAGCCGGAGACTTTGACTGGAGACTTTGGCTCGCCTCGTGGTCCTGGCACGACTGCTGTCAAGCAAGTCTTCATTGAGAGCTTGCCTCCTGTCCTGATTCTTCATTTGAAGCGCTTCCAGTACGACAACACTGGTGGTACACAAAAGATTTGGAAGAAGGTTGGTTACCCGCTCGAACTGGAGATCCCCAAGGATGTCTTCGCTCCTCAGAAGCGTGGTGGTTTGGCTGTTCAGGGTGGTGCTCCCAAGTACCGTCTGACCTCGGTCGTTTACCACCACGGTAAGAGCGCTGCTGGTGGTCACTACACTGTTGACATCCTACGTCAAGATGAGCGTGAATGGGTTCGCGTGGACGACACCATCATCCGCCGCGTCCGCCCTGAGGATGTGGCAGAGGGTGGCTCTGAGGAAGATCCGAAGGTACTGGCACGCGCCCTCGAACAGCATAAGGCCGACCAGGATGCTTCAAAGCGCAACTTGTTCGAAGGTCTTGATGGCGATGATGACACGGACAGTGTACGAAGCTGGAACGAGGTCAATGGCGCCAACAAGAAGCCTACATGGACATCTGCCGTCGCCAACGGCTCATCATCTGGCAAGCGCACGCCATTGGCCAAGGACAAGAGTAGCGTCAAGGACAACAAGGTTGCATACATCTTGTTGTACGAAAAGATGACGGGTTGAGAAGTGTTTCTCTCATCGAAACATTTCTGCAAAAGCTCGATCTTTGCAAGATCTGAGCAATGACCCAAGGCCCTTCAGGGAGACGAGGAAACGACTGGCGAGGGTTTACTGGCTGCAGATCCGGTCAAGCATGGCCCGGATCCAGCCTAATGTTTGCATTTGCATCAAAAGGCGGCGAAGGGAAAGAATGCAGACGAATTCATCACGCCTGGGGAGGTTTTATATTTTGGCCTAACGAAGCTATGAATGGGAGGATGAGTTGGGAGGAGGATGTGTCTGTAGCATAGAGAAGGGAGTGACAGGGATTGAGTTGGCAAAGGTTGTATTGACAATGTGTGTCAACATGCGGTCGCTTCCGACCGTTCGGATAGATGAAGATGTTGATGTGTTGTGGTTGTGAATGAAAAAAAGGAAAATCTTCTTCAATGATCAAATGTCCCCTGAGGTACGTGGAGTGTTGAGCAGTGTGAACGATGTTATCGACCATGTCGGGGCTTGTCGGGGCTTGTCCTGTAGCATGTCGTACGACAGGTTCAGTTGTGATCATATGGCGATGCTAGTTGTCGACTTCTGTGTGAGTAATATCGTCGACAACTTACTGTGATCTATTTGCAGTTCTGTTGCAGTTCTGTTGCATCCCTGTTGCATCCCTGTTGCATCCCTGTTGCAGTTTCGTTGCACCTGTATTACAAGGTAATCGCCAATCTCACCGCCTGGTCAAGTCACACCCATCTCGCCAACATCTCTTCTTCTCCTATCGACATTTCCCTCTCCCTAAATCCCTATTGCAAGAAACCAGAATCATACAACTTGTCCCGCCTACTCTGCAATTCCAATCTTGCAACCCTAATCATTCCGGGAATCTAAATCCACCGCTAGCATTCTGAAAGATTTTTTCGATTCTCTATTTGCCCGTTTTGTTATCGCGGCAGGCTGGAGGGGAAATGTGATTGTTTTTTGGATGTGTAGGGGAGGTGGATGGGAGTGGGAGAGGTTTTAGAGGACAGAGATAGGAGATAGATATCTAGTAGATGGTAGTAGTTGTATAGTAGAATCTCTAGCAAGAGAAAGTTGTAGTATAGATATTTGGTGGAAGATTTAGTAGAGAAAACTAGTGGTAGAAAGTGTTTTCCAACGGTGGAAATGAGATGTGTAGTATAGAAATGTATTGGTTATATTCAGTAGTATTATAATAAATATGGCAGAAATGTATATATTTGTAGTCAAGTGTAAGAGATTAAAGAAAACAAATAGTAGGAAAAATGGTTACGAAAACGGGGACGCCGAGGAAGGCAAATGTAAAGCCTGTTCAAATGCAAAATATACTTACTGTATAGCTTTGCGATATGAATGACTATGCTTTGTGTAGATTAGAATAGTCACGTCAGAATAAAAAGTAGTTGAATATCTGGTGGTGCAGAAGATGGAAGAAAAGAAAAAGAAAAAGAAAAAGGACAGAAATGTTGCAGAAATGGAAACGCCGAGGAAGGCTGACGCGAAGCCTGGTTCGACCTCACTTCCTGATTTCTCATGCGCACGAAAAATGGGTTCTTCTCTTACTACACATATGTACGACATAATTGATGATATCTTTGCACGGTGAAAACAGTAAGTTTCGAGAGAAGTGTGTTTGATTTCTGATAGTGATTCCGCGACCGGCCTTCCCGTTCCTTCATGTCGGCTGCGGGTGTGTTTGCCTGGCGGTCTTTCTAGCCACTTTAGCGTGGCTTTTCTAACCTCTCTGCTCATTGTTCCGTTCAGTCTCGGTTCGTTTTGAGAAGCGACCGTTGCTACGCTTTTGAGACAACCAAGCGGGCTTTGCGGGAGAACCGTCATCCTCATGGGACCGCTTACCGCGCTTTGCCTTGCTGTATGGGGAAGGATTGCGGTCGGCATCGTCCATGTTGACGGGGAGAATGTCGAGACCTAGGCTCCTGGCAGCGCTGCGGGTGATATGTGTTCTGCTGGGCTCCTCGTGATGGTCACTGACTGGGGCCAAGAGTGGGGCGGTCCTGTTTGATTGTCAGATCACGGCTTGAAGGAGTTGTCTGTGGGAGAGTGACCTACTCATCGTCGTTGTCGTCATCGTCATTAGGGGCCGCATGAGCGATAGGGGCGGGTCTGTATGTCTGTCAGATACTGGCTGAACGTGTTTGTACATGCAGGTGTACGTACCTTGTTCTGCTTCCGTTCAGCTCGGAAGGTCTGCTGGGTTCGACGGCAGCGGGAGTGGTCCTATGGCGGTGTCAGTATCGTGACCCGACGGTTTTCGTGTTCGAGGAGGTGATACTTTGGGCGACTTTTCACTGTGCCCTTGGGACGAGCGAAGATACTACAGATGTGTCAGTTCTCGGCTTGTCGACTTGTTGGGGAGAGATGGCCATACTTGAACTCGCCATTGATACCGCTCTCGAAGGTGACATTGTCGAGCTTCTTGGGCTTTGCGCGTCTGCAGAACTGTGAGTCTCGAGCTAAGATGTTTGTGTGTGGAAGTTTCGTGTACTTCTCCTTTCCTTTTCCCTTGTCGGAAACCTCGCTGGACTAATATCAGCAAACGAACGTGGAAGTGAAAGAAGGTAGTAGTGAAAGGACGTGGGGGTCAAAGAATGTAGGAGTAAAAGGATGTGGGTGAAACTTACGTCTCAGACTGAGGGACACGCTGAGAGGCCGGTTTCTCGCGCCGGATCACATCTTCGTCTAAAGACGACGAGGAAGAACTGTCGTGGTGGTCATCCTGATCTTGGGTCACGTGCGTTAGTAAATCGTTAAAATCGAGCATTTCCAAGGGTGAAGACATACTTTCGATGTCCAGGCGCTCTTCGATGCGCTTAACGCGTTGTTCAAGTCTTTGAAACCTCCTATAGAGTTTCTTAAAGGCGGCGTTGATGGTGTTGTATAAAGATGGAGCCATGTTAAGTCAGAAAATAGACAAAAAAAAAAGGCACCAGAAGAAATCGAGGTCAGCGTTGAAACGAACAAAAAAGCGCGTCCCGACAGCGCTGTTCACATCACTCCTCTAGCGAGCCAGAGTGGCTCTTGGCTGTGTTCACATCTCGTGATGTAGGGAATTCCGATATCAGCCAGCGTAGATAGCCGAGCGGGTAATGAGAGAAGAGAACGGAGTGGACAGAATGTGGTTTTATAGATCGCCAACCTTCTGTCCGCAACAGTGAGCCGGCACCCTATGTGCAGCAAGTTACGGCAGCAGCACTCTACGCAAGTGCAAACAAGGCCTTGGTGATTAGTATACTACCCTGTGACATAAAGCAGCAATCGCGAAATAGGAAGGCAGACGTCAGAATCTCAAGTGGACAGTGGGCATTCTGGTTCTCATAATTCGTATTTTCCTCCGTGAGCTACGGCATGACACCATTCTTTATCTACTTCTGACATTTGTTCATGGTGCATACCCTGCATTCCCTGCCTTACGAATCTCCTCGCTTCATCATATTCGTCTGTCTGCATAACACACTTCCACAACTACGTTCTAGCATCCACTCTTGATCTTCCTATCTTTGACCACCTCGCTTTGTCAGTCTCGAGTCGCGATTGATCTCTTTTTTGGTAGGCAATCCAACGAATCCGGTCTGGCGAGGCGTCTGTTTGCGGACTCTGCCACTCTGACTGTATCTTGTCAGTATATAACACACTCGTGCCATGGATTCAGCATACCTGATGTTGGGAAGCTCGTCGGCTTTAAGGACACTCTCACCGGGCTGAAGATCCTGAGGGCTTTGATGGCGTCGGGAACGAGCTCGAGGAGGTGGCATCGAAGCCGCCTGCTGTGGGCGGAGCGGAGGCATGGAGTCCAGACCATCTGAGGTGGATTCGGCATCTCTCTTGTCGAACGGGGATTCTGAGCGCGAGGGTTCTTCAGTAACAGGAGTTGCCTCGCGTGAACGAGCCAACGATTCTCTCCTGTTCTCTTCAATCTGGGTCGCGAAATCTCTCATCTGGAAGCCTGGTGCAGTACCGCCCGCTTGATCAAGCCCTGGACTGTCAGCGCGCTTTCGCTTCTTTCCGAGCGCTGATCTATCAGCTGGGCGGCCCGATCTAGGTCGCGGGTAGGGTGCGGAGACGTGCTTAGGGATTGGAGACGTCTGGTATGGAGCGAATGTGGGTTGAGAGAATTGGGCCTGCGCAGAGGTGATATGACCATCGTCGCCAGCGTGGTGATAGGGCGATCTGTCATCTGGCCCGATAGAGGCGCCGTCGGCCGTAGGCGCCACAGCTAGCCGGGCCTCAATGGCTTGTAGACGGACTGAGAAATCCTCTGATTGAGCCCCGAGAGCTCTGACGGCCTCGAGGATCTGGACGAGGATAGGTACATCGATGACGACTGAGATCTTTGTTGGATCAGCCATGACGCCGGCGCCGTGGGAAGGATGGAAGGAAGAGGAAGAGGAAGAGAGGTGAACAAATAATGAACGTGATGTTGAGTGGTAAGGCAAGAGCGACCAAGAGACAGTGTTGGAGTCAGCTTGAACGTCTGAAAAGTGAAGCGAGCTTGAATGTTTTGAAAGCGAAGCGGAACGCGCGTTGTCCCAGTTAGGTAGGCAGAGTTGACATGTGACTTTACTCGTGTTGTTGGACAGTCTAAGGCAGGTGCGTATCTAGCCTCCCTTTGTGCTGAACTCTGTCGCGCGTACAGCTGTAGAAATGCACGGTTCTTGCCATCTAGAAGAAGCCTTCACTGAGAGCGCAATAGATATTGCTTCTCTGTGCATTGCTACAACTCGGATAACTCAGGACTGGTCATACATCGAGAGAAGTGAACGATATCTTCGATACGAATGATTCCGAAGTGGGCCATTCTTGTTGCAGAGCTGAGCTTCTGAAAAGAACTTGAGAAAAAGCGTGCGAATAAAGGGAAAGGTAGACGAGCAGATGAGAAAAAGAAGAATGATATTGCTACAAGAAGTGGTATAAAAGTAGAGTACATACGGGCGTGATGGTTTGACGCGCGAGGCTGGCAACGGTTCGACGACTAGACAATACCTAGAATCAACTGCTGAGGTCATTGCTTACCACTGCTGGACAGTGAAGTCCAGGTCGTGTGATGTGTGAACCTGGAAGGAGCATGGCTATTGGTTGTGGCTGTGGCTTGTCTTGGGTCGCAGACGTCCCTATGCAGCCCAGAACCAGCAAGCATGGATGCGAGGCAGCCATGGGCTCAGGTGGAGCTGCATAGTCTTATGAACGAGCGGCATGTTGTCTGGGCAAGATGAAAGGCTTGCGGTAGGCGTTGGCGAAAGCCTGGTTGGCAATGGGCGAATTGCCTTCTGTGCGGATTGTTGTACCGATGGACATGAAGAATCTGAGTACTGTCTCAGCGTGTGTTGGAAGGTAGCAATTGAGAGGAAGCGTACCCAAAAGTGGCGGCGGAACCAGCCATGTACTGGCCGAGCGTTCTCAACATTCCATTGGGGCCAGGGCCGAATCTGATGATGTTTGTTGCGCCGAAGATGAAACCGATGATGAGACCGACACCTGTCGGGGTGGTGAGTGGCGGAGTGGGAGAAGATCAAGGGGAATGAGACGTACTGCCGCCCATCATGGCACCCATCTTGACTAGAAAGCGTCAGTAATGTCATGAGGCAGGAAGACGGGGGAATGGTCGAGTTACGTTTGTCAAAAGTAGAAGGGCCATGGGCACCAGCGGGCATCGCGCTTGCAGGAACAGGCATATTGACGAGTCGAAATAATCCAAAGAGTGACAAGTTACGAATAATCGATGCTTCCAGTTTGCCAGTCTTCGTTCGGTATGCGCAGAGGCTAGAGCTACGAGCAACCAATGTGGAGAAATGCTTGGCAGTCACGTGCAAGAAGGACAATGACGGACTGCGGTGGCTGACAGAGAGTTTAGCTCCACTTTGGCCCGAGATGCAGCGGGAAACACAAGGCACAGTCGCTCTTTCCCTAGGGATCCTGCTTGTTTGTTGTGACCCGACTTCTCTCTCTCTCGCAAACCATTCTCTTCTCTGTTTATGATTTTGTGCATCTTTGACGGCAGCAGTCCGACGGCCCAGTTATCTAGTCAACGGTACGGGTCGAGATAACATCGCAAAAGGCCGTTTGGACTTTCTTGCTCGCACCTTGGGTTGCAGTCTGTGCACTTGGCTTCTGTGACGCTCGACGTGCTCCCTTTCTTGCCTGCATATTATTGTTTCGCTCGAGTCCTGCTTCTTTCCCTCCTGCTTGCTGTTTCTGCTCCTGTTCCTGTCCATGCCCGAGACACGTCGACTGCTCTGGACATGATCGACAAACGACAAGGCTGATCTACCACGACCTCCAGTCTGACCAACTCTCCGCACTCACACGCGAGCAACCAAGGCCCGGCGCTTTCCCCGTCCACCAAAGCCATCCCCAAAACTGCCAGCAGCAAATGACTGCAGTCGCGCCCCCTGTTCAATTCCAGACGCCCCAAGGCTCCGTCCGCTCCGGCGCAACATGGACTAACCCATCTCCCGCAATGAGCCAGGACGACATGAGCAGGATGTTCATGCCCGGTCCCCGCAAGAGCGCCCAGCGCTCAAACTCACAGTCCTCCCTCACATCCGCCTCGTCATCTTCTTCTTCAACCATCTCGGCCGCTTCCTCGTCTCAATCGCAGCCTTCGCCCAATAACCAAGACCCTACCACATGGACAACTCGCAAGAAGAGCTCACGAGGCATCTGGCCATCTGGTAAAGCTGAACCCACCGCCGGCCTCTCCACCACTCGCCCTCAACCCGTTTCATCTACGTCGTCTGGCCCGTCTGCTGCGTCCGCCATCTCTGCGCTGCATGGTCCAATGCTTCCCTCACAACAACAGCAACAACAACAACAAATGTCGACCGCCCAAAATGGCGGCTCACTTCGAGGCGGCCAGCCCCCTTCTGACACGCCCGCCATCCTCCATCTCTCCCCCATGAACGGCACCTTCGAGCGCAAAACTATCAGTGTCCCCTTCTACCCCGACGTCCTGCGCATCGGCCGTCAAACCAACGCCAAAACAGCCCCGACCCCTGCCAACGGCTTCTTCGACTCCAAAGTCCTCTCACGTCAGCATGCCGAAATCTACGCCGAACGCAATGGAAGGATCTACATCAGAGACGTCAAGTCCTCCAACGGTACCTTCGTCAATGGTCAGAGGTTGTCACCCGAAAACAAGGAGTCAGACCCACACGAACTGCGTGAGCAAGATGTCCTCGAACTCGGAATCGATATCGTCAGCGAGGACCAAAAGACGATTGTCCACCACAAGGTTGCTGCTCGTGTTGAGCACGCTGGAATCTACACACAAGGTACCGAGCTGAACTTTGGAGAAATGGACCCTTCCCATCAGATGAAACGCAGCAACAGTCAGTCTTCGCAACAAAGTGCAAAGGCCAATGCCATGGCTGCTGTCATGGCTGCCAGAGACTCGGGTGCCATGCAACAACCGCAATGGACACGTGCGTGGCCGTCCACCGTGACTACCGAAACCATAGTTAAACGTCTGAATCGCGAGCTGAGCCTTGCTAAGAAACAATCTTCGGATCTCGCCCGCAGCAAGTCTTGCCTCGAAGGTCTGCTGGCCGCCGATGACAAGACTAAGCAAGACAAGTCAACTAGACCTTCACCTGGCAAGCAGCAAAAGTCCGATTCGAAGCCGCCAGTCATGTTCGAACCCCCGGCTCCTCCACCACAGGCGCCACTACCTGAGAAGCCAGACGTCGCAAAGGCTCTAGCTGATCCTGCCATCCAACCGCTTCTCATGCGCTCAGAAACGGCTCGTCCAATCTTGGCACCCAACGGCTCTCCTACCCGGGCTGATCATTCACAAGCTCTTCTCATTCTGACGCATGAGCTGAAGCTTGCCAAGGATCAAATCCCCAGCCTTGTGGATCGTGTCAAGGGGTTGGAAGAGCAACTCAAACAGGAAAGAAACGCTCGTGAAAGCGCCGAGGAGAGGGCTTCTCTGCTTGAGTCATCTCAGAAAACTTCTGAAGATCAAGAAGATGCCTCTTCGAATGCCCAGCAAGACGAGTCTCCAAAGGACGAGCCAGTCCAAGATGATACTCCCAACCTTCAATCACAACTCGACAGGCTTCGTGCTGCCATGGATGACATGAAGACTCAAATGGAAGCATACCGTCGCCGCGCAGAGACTGCCGAATCGCAGCGTGACGATGCTCATCAGTCTCTCGCTGAGATGGTTGAGCAGAAGCGCAAGGAGAATGCTGAAATCCAACGCCAGCAAGAGACTTTGTCCACTGCTCAAAGCTCGAACGCCGAATCAGATCCCTCGGCATCGAACGGCCACGCCTCTGCTCCCTTCGCCGAGGGCAGCTTATACAGTCTGCTATCAGAAGCCGGCATCAACGCAAATGCAGCTTTGTCATCTGAGCAAGCCGCCTCGATTCAAAGACTGCTTGCCAGAAAGATGCCTCTTACGCAACATGACGCTTCTAGCGATTCTTCCGACAAGCTCAAGGAACAGATCACCCATCACGGTCTGCCCCTCGGGTCTGGCTTCATTGTGGTTGTTGTTGGCATGGCTCTCATGCATTACTTGGATGGCTGGGAGAAACTGCACAGGTGAAGTCAACTTGAACTCACCTACACTTTTCCCATTCTCACAAGCATGGACAATCACATTGCATCATGCTGTCACTTCGCCCAATTCATGTCGTGGTTCAAATGCAAGGAAATTCCTTCATCCACTGACATAGGGCACACAAGCAGTCTCGGCGTTCGAATCCAAATCTTTCTGTTCCCAAACCTCACCAGCATCCGACCCAGGGACCTGTTCCTCGAAATGTGCGAGCACGCATGGAGACAGGCACATTCGAGACGCAGATTCCACGCATGATTACCAAATTTCGCCCGAACGCTGCAAAAGCGGCCATACATGAACCGTCGGGCGACCCCATTTATAACGACAAGAAGACGTTCACGACCCCATTTTTCTATGTTTTTCTCCCCTGTTTGGAACTGGTCAAAAAGATGAAAGGCACCTCCGTTGGAAAGGATGAATAAGAAAGGAGGAATGTACTCGCGAAAAGAACATCGAGACCTCATACACATTCTCAACCCTCGCTGGATTGATCTCTTTTGTTGTGGATAAGAAAGCATTGTTTGCATTTCTGGAGGGAACAAGGAGAAGCACAACCTACGGTATCGGGAATGAATGGCTGGCGTAAGGCAAGACAAGGCAAGGCATCATTCGCTTTTCATCTCTCATCACGTAGCGCTTCCCTTAGTCTCTCGTTTGGGTATTGGTGAGATAGGTCGTTCTGGATCCATGGGAGTGCGATACCCAACCTCTCTAAGATCTTTCTTCTCTTTCAATTCTACTTGTGCATACCTTCCATACTCTTCACTTGTCTCTCCTCCTCTTTCGATGTGAACACTGAGTGATTTTATCAGCGGCTTTGGGCAATGCAACATCACAGGGGGCGATGTCGGATCCACGATCTCATTGCCCATTGGTTTATCCTCACGACCGTGCCCGTCATATATTTGGTGAACCATGTTCGACGTCAGCGAGAGAGCGGTATCTCTTGCTTCTGCTATGTGGGGTATAAGAGTTATACAAATACGGCACCAAGCTTCCATGTTGTCTAAGTGGACTCTCTCTCTCCACTTGTTTGGATACAGCATATTTCGGCCAGGGTTGCACCCCTGACCAAGTTGGAATGACCACTTTATGGTCTTCGAGCTGCGTGATGGGGATCCTGGTGGCTCTGGTGGTGTCTTGAGGTAGCTAGAAGGATACTTTGCATGTTTTTGGTGTGTAGGGAAGGTCGTTGTCGTTGTCGGTGATGCGTGGTCGGAGAGCAAAACTTGTGTCTTGAAATGTCAAATCGTGAGAGGTGACGTTGTATAATCGCATGACCCAAGATCATACACTTTATCGTCGCTAGCGGCCATAGGAGTCATGATCGTTCCGAGACAATGGATGCTTGTTCTTCCAAGTAGTTCTTATCACTTGACTGCATATCGTATCACTCAGACTTATATGAACTGCTCTCTCCATCTTTTGTGTTCCGTGAGGGGCCAAACTAAACAAGGGCCGCGAACAGCAAAGAGAGAAACTTGTTGAGAGATCTGCTGCTCAGCGAGTCTTGCGATGCTCGGGCATATGAGAAGCCTCATGATCCACATGCACAAACGCCCTACATATCCCCTCCACCGTCTCTAACTTATCCTGCAACTCCTGCGAAACATCATGTACCTCTCTCAAACTCCTCTCTGGCGCCATTACGATATCCACCTCCACTACTAATTCCTCTCCCCAATGATACGCGTGCACTGTATCCACTTTCAAGATCAAGTCAGAGTGACGGATTGTGAGGAAGACGATTTCCTGGATGAATTGCGGAGAAGCGCCTAACCCGCAGAGCTCGAGGAATTCCGACCGTATAGTGGAGATCCAAGTTATTATGATGACGGAAGCGATGAGTAAAGCTCCTGCAGGATCAACCCACCATTTGAGCTTCGCACCAGCGGCGGAAGTGAAGATGGCGAAACCGTATTCGAAGCAGTCATTGCGATTATCCTCCCACAGCATTTCCAACTGCGAACTGTGTTTGCGGAAGGTAAAGCAGTAGGCGGCTAGGAAGAGTTTGATGCTGAAGCCACAGGCGGCAGCGACGATGGCGGGGATGGCGAATTTGCCGAGGTCGTGGTGGGTGCTGGCTAGAGCGCGGATGGATTCGACGACCAAGACCAGAGATACGGCGGTCAGAGCGAAGGCGAAGCAGATGTTGCCGGCATTTCCTAGGCGTTCTGCACCTGCTGGCCATCTGGGTGAATCGCTCAATTTCTTGGCTTTACGGTGGAGGTAGTCAAGACCGATATTGCTGATGGCCTCGCAGCAACTTTCTGCCATGGTGACAAAGAGGGAGAGGGAGAGTGTCGTTACAGCCGCGTAGATCTGCAGGCCTGCGACAAGGATGGTGCCATAGATGGAGAGGAAGATGGCGAGCTTGATGTGAAAACCCAAACTATCTTGTTCTCGACTATCTATGATTCGGGTCGCCGTGGGGTCTTCTGCCACTTGAACAAGACGCTTGATGTGCAGGTTTTGTGTCGTGTGGTAGAGCTGTGTCCGGCGTGTTCTCCGATGCATCAGTCTGCTGAGTGGTGAAAGATCCGGCGCGTCCACGATCGAGTTCTGCAGTCGCTCGAGCTCGAAATCGCCTGCGGGTGGAATAGTGCTGTCCATGCTGTAGGGGAATGTAACGTTCAAAAGACAAACAATGGTCGACAATTGTTGATAATGTGTCCCACAGCGCCAAGCTCACAGGACCTACGTCATTCTGGAAATCAAGTATCACGGCCATGACGCTGAATTGTTCGGTTTTCGCGAAGCCACCCCCCACACTTGAGCCGTGTGTAAATAAATCAAATAAATGAGATAAATTCAATGGTTTGCTATATACAACGAAACGACGTAGTTTTAGAAGGGGTACCCCTTCACGCGCGCGCCCTTAAGATCGATACATCTATCTATCCTCCCTAGCATCGATTTAATGCGTGTACGGATCTCTTCTTAGTCGATCTCGTAATAAAACATATGTTCTATATAGCTCTAAAGCCTGTCGTTGTTTTGGAGCTCTTAGAAGGACTAGTAGTGTGTTTTAGCTCGTTGTTTAAGTATATTAATAATCCCCTCTACTAGTGCAAGGTCTAGTAACTAAGGGTTTAATGTAAGAAGGTCTATATAGTTATCCTTCTTAAAGTTTTGCGCGTAGTTGTCTTCCTTATCTTTCTTAGCAATAGTTCTATAGCTTAGATCGTTGTCTTCTTATAGGATAGCTTAAGGGTCCCCTACTACCTTTCTCTTATTAATTTCGTCGAGGTAGATAGGTAGAAGGGTCTTAGTATAGAAGGCGTTTATAATAGAGTTATAGCTACCTCTCTTCTTATGTTTCTTATTAGTTAGTTAGTTATCTTTTAGTAGAGGGGGGCCTTAAATATTATAGATAAATTTCTAATGTCTATATTCCTCCTAAGCTAAGGCCTTAGATTTAGTAGTAAAGTATTTACTACGTAGTTTTTAAGGGGGAGGACTACAAGTATCTTTTAGGACATCTAGCTCGTCTTCTTAAGGTATCTTATAGAACTTAATACGTCTATAATTCTAGCTAACTATAAGGCTAAAATGCAGCTAAACTCTTAAGTCTAGTATCTCTTAAATAGGCTAGTTTTGTTTAGATCTAGTCTCTCGAAGGAAGGTCTTGTCCGCGAGTAGGTATTTAGGGTCGACATAGCCTTTATCTATGTAGTAAATCTACATCTAGAAGTTCTCTAAATTGTAGCTGAGATCCTTATGTTTCTAGCACTATTTAACCCTCTTAGGTTTATTAGCCTTAGAAATGGTTTTTATATAAGGTAGCTTAAATCTATACGTAGAGGCCGGCTACCTATTAGATAGATGTTTAATAAATGTCCTTATATAGTTAAAATAAGTCGTGTAACAGGTACATAAAATACTCTAGCTAGCGTAGGGAAGTAATCCTAGAGCCTATAGAATTAACCGAAGGTAGAGACGCGACCT